>VTLG01001914.1_pt1 | contig 17716 bp, 9 predicted proteins | sample 4694571 | NCBI WGS metagenome assembly VTLG01 (sample SAMN12604809, study PRJNA352737) | marine metagenome | biome: ENVO:00000447; feature: ENVO:00000209|ENVO:00000569|ENVO:01000036; material: ENVO:00002151; isolation source: viral sequences binned using virsorter ... | reverse complement strand
CTGTTGCACCTGTTGTAACTGAATAGGTTGTATCGGTTGCACCAATCGCACCACTGGGCGTAATATTTGTTCCAGCCCAAGTTTTGACTTCTGCTCCGAGTACGTCGTGCTCTATCGTTTCTGTTATTGTTTGTTGTGTTGTTGTCGTTGACTGCATCGACCCTGTTGTAAACTGAGGCGTGACAGTGTTTGCTCTTGCTATTGCGGGTGACAACAATGCTAAGAGAAGAATCCATTTTTTCATTTCTTTGGTGTAGTAGGTTCTTTCTTATCTTTTTTACCATTACCTGTAGACAAGCCGAAAGTGGCTAGTGCTCCTGTAAAAATCGAAGCAACGAACGTGATATCGCCTGCCGTAGCTGACTTCTTGACCATAGGTAGCTCAACATAACTTAATGTAATAATAAACCCTGACCAGATAACTACACCTAGACGCACTGCTGCACCTAGTACTGCCATCTGTTCTTCATGGTCATCTACATTTTCTTTGAGCTTTGTGAGGAGTCCTTTCTTTTCTGGCGGTTTTGTCTCCATTTGTTTATTTTACCTTGTATAAATTTTTGTGCTCTTTTTCTAATGTTTTCAATTAGAGGCTGTGTAAGCGTTGTTGCTGCCACAGCTGTCACCGCCGTTGTAACAGCAGCTACTACAACTTCCGCAGAAGGCTGAGGAACTGGCTGTTTAATAAACGGTATTTTTAAGGTAGGTGGTTCGGGTGTTTCTTCTACAGTCTTGACTGGTTCCTCTTCCTGATCTCGTAGATCGCTCGGAGGAACTACCATAGGTTCATAGTATGGTACGTCAGCTGTAGGTAAAGGTATAGATATTGTTTCTATCTTTTCAACTTTAGGTATTACTATATTAGGTATAGCTTCCATGATAAGTTCCGGCTGTTGTACCGTTTGTCCATGAGTTGCTGTTATTACTCCAAATAGCTTTTCCAGCAGCACCACCACTTCCACCTGATCCGGGACCGAAGTTACTATTATACGTAGCATTACCACCAGTAGAACCAGAAGTACCAGCATTACCAAGGGTACCACCATTACCACCAGTACCACCAGTACCACCTATATTGTAATTACCACTTTGTCCAGAAGCACCATTACTCTGGTTTTGGTTGTAGCCTTGGCCGGCACCACCGTCACCACCACGGCCACCGTAGAAGTAAGACAGTTGCTGTCCTGTTCGACCGGCACCACCGCCGCCGCCGCCTCCTCCGCCGCCAGAAATCTGACCACCTGAGAGGTTGTTTATTGTTACGTTTGCACTATCTACTTGTATTCCGTTACCACCAGCTTGACCACCGGCACCATTTTGAGGGCTAGTTACGTTGGCTTGGTTACCTAAACCACCATCACCGCCATTACCACCTTTTCCTATTACAGTTCCTGATACATTTACTGTTAGTGTACCACTCATACCAGAAGAAACTAATATAGCTGAACCTCCAGCATTAGTTCCACCAACTGTAACTCCGCTTGGAATGTTGTATATTTTTGCTATATTAGCACTCCAATTTGAACCAAATACACTTGATAAAACTATATTTGTAGAGTTATTACTTGCTTCAAATGTTGGTACAATGTCTACTTTACCTTCTATATAGGCAGTACTAGCACCTATAAAAAATACAGTACAAAAACCTCTAGCTGGTATAGTATTATTTCCAGTAGGGTAAGTAGCGTCATTAGTATTATATATAGTTAGACCTGATGCTGTAAAAAGATTTTTAAAGCTTGAACTATTATTAACAAGAATTATTTTTTCACCAGCAGAAAAAACATTATTTGGTATGGTAATGTCTCCAGATAAGTTTATAGCTTTCCCTGCATCACTAGCGACTAAAGTATAAGCACTACTTTGAGTATTTATAGCTGTTACGGCTGTTGCAATTCCAGTAAGGTTTGCACCACTAATTGCTGGTAATGTACCAGTCAAGTTTGCAGCAGGCAAGTTAGTTAAGTTAGCACCACTTGCTGCCGGTAATGTAGCTGGAAATCTAGCATCTGGAACTGTGCCTGATGTCAGATTACTAGCATTTAAGGTTGTAAAATCTACAGTTTCAAATGTAGGATCTGCTCCGTTGTTTGCACGTAGAAACTTCCCATCGTTAGATGATGTGCCATGTTCTAGTTTGGCTAATGTTACTGCTTCGTCTGCTATAGTCAAAGACGTAGATCCAGTTACATCACCAGTATGTGTAGCGTTGCTAGTCTTAGCTGTGTTTGCTGCTATAGCTGCTACAACAGAGTTAGCTAACTTGTCATTATCTACTGCATCGTCAGCTATTTTAGCTGTAGTTACACCACCGTCTGCAAGTGCACCAGTAATATATAGTATACCATTCATTGCAGGGTGAGCTGTACACTGATAGTATAAAACATCAGGAGCATCATGCTGTACTTCTACAATAACTGTACCAGTTGTATTGTTATTAGTTACGCCAGTATTATATGCAGTACCAGTTGATCCTGATACGCTTTGTATACGTAAAGGATGAGCACCTGTACCGTTCTCAAACCTATATGTTTTACCTCTTGTAAGATAGAGAGTAGGGTTGTTGACAGTGCCATTCAACCCTTCTCCTTGAAATGTGTAGGCACTAGTACCGCTAGCACCTATTGTAAAGACATGGTCCAGAGCTATCTCATGTAGACCAGCCTTAGTTACTTGTGTTAATGTCATTATGATTTCATAATATATGTAAGTGCATAATAAGGAGGTCTATTATCACCTGATCCTGAGAAGTTGTGGGTATGGTTGTTATCAAACTGTCCAGATATTGGTTGCAAACGCATCTGATTACTAGCACTAATTGGTGTATTATGTCCATCAGTAGTTCCTGATACTGTAACAGTAGCAGAACCACCTGTATCTCCTACAGAGTAAGTGCTACCAGCACCAACTATAAACCTATCTCTTAGATCTGGTGTACCATTATTACCGTCACACAAGTACCAACCAGATGGAGCAGTTGTACTATTGTACATCATTATCATACCGCTAACAAATGCTGATATACCTGTCAATGCAGAACCATCACCAGCAAAAGCTGTAGCTGTGCAAGTTCCTGTAACTGTAAAGCCACCCGTTACTGTCTCTGCTTTCTTTACTGCATCAAAATAGAGTTCGCAAGCTCCATTACCAATAGCCTTAAACATTTCTTCGTTATTAGCTGCATTGTTAACTATTAACTGATCTGTTGTAATTCTATGATTTATTCCAGAAGAACTTGCAACCCTGTTTTCTGTACCATCGTGATAAATTTGTAAATCTGTGCCTGCACCAAATTTTAATCTGTTTAAATTAGTACCAGCAGTAGAGCTATCTGGAAATACAATATTAGCTCCATTTACATCTAAGTTACCGCCTAGTTGTGGTGTTGTATCTTGATGTACATGCTGTATTAGACTTGATACATTCTTACCATCAACTGTTCCTGTTACTGTTATGTCTCCAGCTACTGCACATGTTCCTGTTATGTCAACTCCGGCGTGCGAAGTTTTTAACCTTATTCCAGCTGCATATCTAAAATACTGTTGTCCATCGGTTTGGAACGATGCCATAGTACGGTTATTAGTAATATCATAAAAATTTATGCTATTTCCGTTTGTTTGTATACTAAGATTTCCACCACCATTTTCTCTTATCATTGCATTACCACCGCTGGTATGCCTGATTACTAAGTCATCGTTATCACCTAATTTTACTTCTGAATCACTTGGTAAATCTATATGACCTGTAGTAACTATATTTTGTGATCCAAAATCCGGAGAAATCTTTGTACCAGCTATTGCTGCACTTGCATCTACAGAAGCGTTAACTACTGCATTAGTTGCAAGTTTATCAGCATTAACTGCATCGTCTGCAATCTTAGTTGTAGTAACTGCTCCGTTCTGCAATATAGCAGAGTTTACTGTATTGTTACTTGGTGTACCTATATTTACAGTACTACCTATAACCACAGCATGATAAGTGTCGCCTGTTGCTGGAGCTGCTCCTAATTTAAGTGTACTACCATCTAAAGCAAATCCTTCTGATGGTGTTGATGTACCAGAGTTAGGTTTCTGTACGACACCATTAATAACAAGCAATACTTGCTCTGCGTTAGTAGGTGCGTTAGTTAAAGTAAAGTTCTGTGTTGTACCATCAAATGCTGGACTAAGTGTAGAAATAAAGAAGTTACCTATAGATTGTACTTCTTCCCATGCAGTGTTTGTTCCATTATATACGAGCATTTTACCTGTGCCAGTATTAAAGAATAAATCACCGTTATCAAGGTTAGTTGTAGGATTCGACGAACCAACTCGATATCTTTCTGCGAAGTCATTTATATCACCACTAAGACTTGTTAAGTCATCTTCGTTTAGTGTAGCTTTGTGGTAAGTATAGTTTTGTCCGCTTCCTGTAGAAGTTACAAGAAAACGTACACCATTAGATACAGTTGTACCGTTAAAGTTAGATGCAATGCCTGTAATATTAACTGTAGTACCACCTACTGTTTGACCAGAAGCTGAACCACTACTTACTGCTAATCCGCCTGCATCAGCGATACTGATTACGACACCAGCTGCTGGCTGTGTGTTTGGAAATGACTGTTCGTTTGCAATAGCTTCAAAACCACCAAGCGGTGCGAGCTGTGCAGCAACATAGTCTACCACAGCTCCGGATGTTGGAAAACTGGCATCACTATCTGATATAGTAGTTTGCTTTGTAAGTCCATCTATCTGGTTAAGATCAGCTATGTCAGCTGTAAGAGCTGTACTATCAGCAAGTTTAGATGCTGTGCCTGATTGCATACCAGCTAGAGTTTTAAGTTCTGAGTCAGCAATCTTTCCTACAGTAACAGCATCATCAGCTATATCAGTTGTAATAATTGTACTATCTGGTATGTTAGCACTTGCTATGCTTATATCTGAAGGCAGTGTACCACTATTCAACTTTGCCATTGTTACAGCATTGTCTGCTATCTTAACTGTAGTAACAGCGTCATTGACTAATTCAGATGTGCCAATAGCGTCATCAGCTACTTTAGCATTAGTCACAGCGTTAGTTGCAAGTGCATCTACACCTACGCTACCATCTACAAGTTCATTAGTTCCGACAGAATCGTCTGCCATTTTAGCTTGAGTAATAGCGTTGTCTGGTATTTTAGCAGTACTTACAGCATCATCTGCTATCTTAGCTGATATAATACTGTTGTTAGCTATCTTAGCTGTATTTATAGCAGTGTCAGCTATTTTAGCATTAGTTACTTGTGCATCACCAATATGTGCAGTATCTATACTACCGTCTACATAGTGCTCACTGTCGATAGAATCGTCAGCTAGTTTAGCACCAGTTACAGCATCAGCTCCTAGTTTAGCATTAGTAACTTGTAAGTCTGCTATATGTGCTGTATCTATAGATCCATCAACATAATGTTCTGAATTTATAGAATCGTCAGCTATTTTTGTACCGTTGACTGCATCGCCTGCAATCATTGTTGAAGAAACAGTACCTGTATCTCCAGTACTTACTAAGTCATAAGTACCTTGAGCTAAGTTAGGTAATCTGTATGTTTGATCTGCTGTAGGATCAACTACTGATAATTTAGTTTCATTATCGTTATCAGTAGCACCTTCAAAAATAATCTCAGAATCTTCACCCATGTTAAGGTCACCGATCATAGATCCACCAAGAGTGTTGATAAATCTTTGGTTTACCTCTTGTGTAACAAACAAGTTCTGTGTGAAGTTGTCGTTTAGATCTTCTGACTTGATAGCTGATCCAGCATAAAATGTTGCTGTTAGATCGTCAATACCGGTTTCTCTAAATATTCTGATTTTGGTTCCTACTGGAGGAGCAGTATTTAATTGTATTGTGGTTGCGTTAGGCAAAGTAAATGCCGTACTAGCCACACCATCGAGACTTAATTTAATGTCCGAGGTCTTAAGATATGGAAATGTAAAATTGCGAAGGACAGTTGTTGTGTCATTCTGGGTATATTCGTTCTGTGTAACAGCACTCATTTTAGTTACCGTAATTAATTAATTGTCGTGTTTTTTGATCCCTCTGTTGTAAATTGGCGGCTTCGTCTACGTTACCAACTTTCATTTCTTCTCTTGCAAGTTGAGCGTTGATAATAGACTGTTCAATATTAGGATTCTCGCTAAGGTATCTAGCCTCTGCAAGTTTTTGAGCTTCACGTATTATCATGTTTAGCTCTTGGTGTATAGGTAGTAATTCAGTTCTAAGTTTAATTCTATCGTCAGCTCTTCTGACTCTAGATCTTCTAAACTTACGTAGAGCATCAATCTCTTTCTTATACCTTTTGTTGTTCATTAAGCGTTCAACTTGTTTAGATAAGTTTTGTTCACCTATGTATTTATTTATCTGTTCTCTGTCTTCTGGCTTCCATTCATATGATCCAGTGCTATCCATCTTCAACATACTAAGACCATCATAACGTATGTCACGTAAGAATACACGCCATGGTTCGTTTGTACCACTAACTTTAATAGGACTGAGTGCATTAAGTGCACGTAGTACTGGGTTGTCAATGTCGTTGAGTGCATTACCAGTCCATATATCTATTTGATCTGGTAGCATGTTTCTAAATCCGGGTAGTCTGTTAGCTACAAATGACTGTACTTCACCAGCTAAGTCTTTCTGTGCAGAATCTATAGCTTTAGCAAGTACACCTAATGTTCCACTCGCTGGTATCCAAGATGTCTGACCAGCTCCTAGCTGTGCCCATGCACGTTCGTTACCATTTAGTGCGTCAAACAAAGGTTCTATCATAGTCAATGGTGATTCATTTAAGAATGTAGCACCAATAGTCCATGTAGCTTTAGACATAAAGTTTTCTAGCATATGCTCATCCATGTCAGATGCGTAGTATGCAAGATCTCCTATTAATGTAAGCATGTGTTCTATACCAATCAGACCTTTAAAACTATACCAGTTGTTACCGATACGTATAGTCTTAGGTACATAACCCATTTCGTCTCTTTCTTTGTTACGTTTAGATGCGTTGTAGTGACCGTTACCTCTGATGTTACCACCCATCGCATAGCCCCATAATGTAGATGTAAGTATACTACTAAACGCCATTCTACCTACATATTCAGCTTGTATCTGTTTAAAGATAGCATCTGCAAATGGTTCTCTACTTGCGTCTATACCATGCTCCATAAGTGCTGCTGCTATATCATCTGCTGATTTAGCATATATAGTTTTAGCATACTTATTAATACCCGGTATAAGAGTAATAGGTGTCCAAGACAATGCAGCTTTTACAAAGTTAGATGCAGTACGTGGAAACGCTAATAGCTCCTTTAGTATAGGATATGCTGTAGTAGCTTCTGTAAGATAGCTAGCTACGCCATCATCTAGGTTAAGTTGTATCTCACCAGAAAATGATCGTAGTACCTGATCTTTAACCAGTCCATTCTCATCAAAGAAGTTATTGTAATGTATTTTCTCAGCTTCAAATATTTTCTCCCAGTCTGCATAACCAAACTCACTAAACACATCTTCATACGCTTTGACACGTGAATAGTAATGTGCGTTGTGTGTGTTAGTAAATACGTCAGGAAATACCATAGCTGTCATACCATAGCGTAGACCTTTCATCTTAGACATCTGAGTTAATGCAGCTGCTGTCTTAAGCTGATATGCTCTACCCCAGTTACCATCTTTCTCATATAACTTTGCAACATCTTCCATGATGTCCCAAGCCTTGTCTGTTTTAAATACATAATCTTTACGAAATGCACTTAACATAGCAGTAGGATCTTGATTAACTTTCTTCATCATTTCAAATGCGTCAGTTAATGCACGTCTGTTAGTTTCCCATACAGCACCATTGTAATAAATAGTTTTCATTACATTGTCCATGTCACCCCTAATAGCGTGACCGAGTACAGCTGTAATAGGTCTCAGTATAAGTTGTGAGCCATTACCTACACCAGCTCTAAATGCTGATATACCAGATAGCATGTTGTTATATCTCACACCCCATGCACCCTTAGCAAACAAGTTCATGTTCTTAGGGTCAGGACTCTTCAGTAATCCAAGTGGTGTAATCTGTTCTGCTGCCCATTTGTATAGTTTAGCAAGACTATCTACATCACCTTTAGTATGTGCATATGCGTCAATCAGTGGACGTAGTGCATCAGGATTAACTTCTCTTAATCGTTTTAACTCCTTTGTAAACTTTAGGTTCTTAGCATGTATAGAGTTTTCTGCTGTCTGAAACTCAGATAACAATGTATCTATACCTTCTTGCATTGTACGTGGTGGCATCTGGTCAAACCAGTTCTTGTTACGTAGTGACCAACCAGATAGATATTTATTCAGTGCATACTCATCCATTAAAAATAGTAGCTTATCAATAACAATATCCATAGCTCTGTTATCATCTATGTATGGAGCCATGTCTGTAATTGACTGTGCAATAGTAGCAGCTTCTCTACCTAGAGTATCCATCACTCTACCAGATGATGCTGTAACTTCTCTACCTAAAAATCTGTCAACAAGATCACGCATAGCAAACGCTGCTGCTCTTGCCTGATCTTCATTTATAACATCTACTTGAAACTTGCCTAACATTAGATTTTTAACATCTCTATTTTCTAAAAATAGTTCTCTAATGTCATCAACAGTTTTTGCAGGGTCTATAATATCTTGATATATACCCCATGCTGCTGCGTTCATTTCTTTAGCACTAAATCTTACACCGTCTACAACAGCATCAAATCTACCAGCGTCTCTAGCAGCTTCCGATACACCCATCACAGAGTCACGACTTGTAGACCCTACCATCAGACCTTTACGTCTCATAGAGTCTGTAATAATAGGTGCTGGATCTCCCTTAGATGTACCAGCTTTGATAGCTGTAGTATCTGCTATGTTACGTGCTACGTTACCGGGAGGCACACTTTGCTTTGCTTTAGCTGCATCATCAAGTACATCAGCATTTAAGTCAGGATCTAATCCGTTTATGTTAAGTTCTAACTGTTCGTAGTTGTTAGCAGTTTTTCTTTCGATAGCTGCCTGTGTTTCTACATCTTCTAAGTATTCGTATCTACGGTAGTAGTCATCCATATTATCAATGTTAGCTAAAGATTCCTCTAATGCTAACTTTTCATTGATAAGTTGTTGTTCCATACCTCGACTTAGATTCTTATTACCTAGTGATAATAATTCATCTATTTCAGCAATACGTATCAGTTTGTCAGGATCACCACCCATGTTAATGTTAAGCTGCTTGTAAGCTTGTGCAGTATCATCTAGTGGTATCATCCAGTCCATGGTCTTGTGACCACCTTTGATGTCAAGAAATGCTCCAAGTACACTACCAAATATACTAAATGGTGCAGACTCTAACATGTTCTTACCTTTTCTTACACCGGGACTGTCACTTGTAGTAGTCTGAAATAACTGTGGTAAAGGTAATCTACCCTTTGGTCCAAACGTATCAGGAAACATCTGTACTAATGTATCAGTCAAAGTGTCATCTTCACCGACATCACTTAGACCTAATATAGTAGCATCTCCTAATCCATGAGCACCCATAGTAGCTGATAGCTTTGTAAACCAAGGCTTACTAAATAATGCACCACCAGCTAATCTAGTATTAAGCTGATTCTGTATTGCGTTACCACCTATGATAGAAGGTAATACTATAGAAGATACACGTCTGATGCCTTGGTGCATAGGATTGTCAAGCATTGTAACTTGATCGTACTTCTCGTCTATCTTGTTAAAGCCGGGTATAATTGTACCAGCTGCATCCAGTACGAAATCAGCTAGTCCTAGACCCGGTGCAGATAAACCTTGAAATGTATTATCTAATCTTTTAAGTGGGTTGTTAGCTTCTAGTGCTTGATTACGTTTGTTTTGTCTGACTTCATCAGTAGACATACCAAAATATTTCTGATTAAACTCTTCCTGTGCTTTGTCTCTTTCGTCTCCTTTTTGATTCCACCATGCTTCGTACTCATCTTTCATGGTAGTATGATTATCCTCTATAGATAAGTCTACAGAGCTATTACCAAACTTATACCCAAAAGGAGCAGGGTATACAGGCTGTGCTGATTTGGCTTCTTGTTCCTCTTCGACCAGTTCGCCGGGAACGTATGTTTCTTCTTCCATTAGTTCTGTAGCTGTTCTCTATTTTTAGCATTAAGTAGAAACTCCCATGCAGGCATATCAAACTGTGCTTCGATTGCGTCTACACATACTTGTAGAGCTTTTTGATCGTTTGATAATCCAGCTGCTCTGACTCCTAGTATCTCATCACACCATTTGTCAGCACCCCATTGCATGACTGCTTTCTTTGTTCTAGCATCTGCATCTACTGTGTTTTTTAATGTATTAACAAAGTCTTCTTTCTGTACACCTTGTAGTACACTCTCATCCATCAACTTATTTAACAGAGCATTGTTTGTCTTACCTGTCTTAAGTAAATTATATAAGTGTGTGTTGTTAATTGTAGGACTATTAGATCCCATATCAGCTGCAACTAGATCTACCAGTCCATTTACTCGTGACTGTCCTTTTGTATCACCTAGTGTAGCATCAATCTCAAAGCTAGATATGTTACCAAAGTTTTCTCCAGCAAATCGTGTAAATATAATTCTATTAGTTGCACCAGATTTACCTTGCTTTTGTTTAAATAAACCAGATCCACGAAATCCATCTTTGTCAAAGTTGACAAGAACACCGTTAACATATCCTAACTGTTTATCTATAGACTCTTTAGCACGTGAGTATCTTTCTTGTGGTGTACCATTACGGTCAGCTGCATAGCGTGACAGTAACTCAGATCTCATGTAGTCAGCCATAGTAGACGCTGATGGACCAGCAGCTTTATCTAAAACTCCGTCCTTCTCTACTTCGTCTATTGTAGCATCTGTAATCTTTTTGATGTGGTCATCTAAGTCTTCAAACTGTACACCTACTGCCTGTGCAAGACCATTAAGATCATCATAAATAAATCCTATCTTCTGCTGTTCGTCAGGTAGTGCAGCCCATGCGTGATATACTAATCGCATGTCACCATTTTTATATGCCTGTACGATTGTAGAACTTAATGTTTCAGCATTAATATACTGACTCTTAAATCCTAGACTACCAGCAAATAATTCTCTAGCATATTGATTACCGTTAGATGCTTCCCAGTCTGCAAAAAATGCGTCAGGATTTTCTTTGTAGTATCCCTCATTCATTCTCTGCTGATACTTAAGTGCATCAGTTTGTAATCTAGCTTTGTTGAGTGTTTCTTGATCTTTTTCTTTTTTTCTAAATCTTTCAGCAAAGTCATCAGCTAGTTCTTGTTTTAGATATGGAAACTTAGCAAGTATATGATTCTTAGGTGAATCTTTGTCAGCACCGGGTATAAGATATCCGTCAGGACTCTCAGGTGTGACACCCATAACATGCTCTAGATATGTCTGAAAGTCATTGTAGTTATCCATTTCACTCTTTGCCCATCCTACGATGTTAGCTCGAGTGTTAGGTACAATAGGGTTAGAGTATGTACCGTCTCGTTTCTGTATAGGTCTAGCATTAACGCTAGTTATAGCATCAACAAACAATGCGTTCTTTCTATTGTAAAATGCTTTCTTTACATTTTCGTATTCAGCATCACTGCTAAAATCTGCACGTGTAAACTTCTCACCACTTATAGCTTTAATACGTTCACTAAAACCATTTATAACTTGTGTGTTACGTTCGTAATCTTCTCCAAGTGTTAACTGGTGTTCAGCTGCAAAACCTTTTTGTCTGTATAAATTTTGTAGTTTTAGACCTAACTCAGACTTAGGGTTAATACCGTTTTGCTTCATAAATTCGTGAGCACGAAACTGATATAAACCTACAACAGTTTTTTTATTTAGAGGTATACCTCGTTGTTCAAGAAATTTTCTAAAATCACGTTCTTGACCGTCAAAAGTTTTGACGTGATTCATATAAACTATTTCTTTATTAACAGGATTATTAGACTGATTTACATGTGTTAAATAATCAAATCTTTGTTTAGCATCAATATCCCCAGTTTTTAAGTAATCCATCATATCTTCATATTTCCTGTTAGAGAAATCTAAGAAATCAGTTTTACTTAATAATTTTTTATAGACTTGGTTTGTGCTGCCAACTATACCTTTTTCTAATTCATCTTCATACTCAGCTATACCAGCTTCTGTCTGAAAGTAATCTATAGCATTTCCGATTGCTTTTTCTACATTAGCAGCAAGCGTAGGGGATAGCCTCCCCCACATTTTTGCTAGCTCTTGCTGTTCTTTTATCTTAACCTTAAAATTTTTTTGTTGTGTATCATTGTTACGCTTGAGTGCTGCCTCTCGTAACTTCTCAGGTGTTTCTACTTCTATTTGCCGTACAAGTTTTCTGTTAGCTTCTGCTGCTTTAGCAGCTCTATCAAGACCTGTACCGTAAGCTGCATCAAATAGTTTCTGTTCGTTCTTTCGTTTTTCTAAAGCTTGAGTCTGTGTTTGCGATTGAATCTGCATGGCTCGTAAGCCGTCGTCAAGTTTAGGTATTGCTTTACTTCCCCGAGCGTACTTGGTTAAGTATTTCTTTGTTGCCATTAGCTGTTGTTATAAATATTTGTAATGGATTTTGTGTTGTTTGCAAACATACCGCCAACTGTACCAGCTATACTACTAATTGTTGTACCCCATACCTGTGCAGATGCAGCTGATGGTGATACCATAGCTCCTCTTATAGGCTCAGGTCCAAAGTCATAATCTTCAAATACTCTTGGGTATAAGAATGTAGCTTGTGGTGTTGGTAATGGTGCAATAGGTTCTGGTAGTACGCCGGGGTCTAACATCTTAGCTGCGTATGCGTTAAGATCTTGTACCGTACGTTGTGTACCTATAGATTGTAATGCACTTCGTGATGCTGCTGTAGCATTGTCAAGAGATAAGTCAAGTAAAGATAAAGCTGTAGATGCTTTTAATGCTGCTACGCTTTTTGCTTTATCTACTGACCTACCTGTTTGACCTCGTGCTCTGATAGCACCTTCAGCTTCTATAGCTTCTAGGTACGCATCATTCTTCTGATATCTGTTTTCTGTTTCTATTTCCCGTAGCTGACGTCTCTCGTCCATACGAGCAGATCTTTCATTATCTGCATTAATACCAAGCTGATTATAAAATATATCTTCAGACTTCTGGTACATACGATTGTTTAGATCTTGCTCTCTGTCACGTATCTGTAAATTGTAATTATAAGTACGTAAGTTTGCTGCATCTTTATGTGCTGCGATTAGACCTTCTTGTCTAGCTCTCTCTTCTATTTCTTGTACAGCATAGTCACGTTTAGCAATCGCTGACTGCTTTGCCATGTCCCATGCTTCTAGGTCGTATTGATACTGAGCTTCGGTTGCAGCATTTTGTGCTTCAGCAGCATTTCTAGCTGCTCTATCTTGCTTTCTGCCACCTATAACTTGTAAGCCAAGCCCGACTATTGGGGCTATTATTCCTAATGGCATTATGTCCTCCTGTAAAATCTAGGTGAGTATATTCCTTCCCACATCATAGAGTTTAGAGAGACAGGGAACGGCGAATCGTTAAATAACCGTAATGTAAAGTTATCTGTTTTTTGGTGTATAGGTAATGTAAATATAGTATGATCTGATATAGCGATATCATTAGCTAAATAATCATCAGCCATAATAACTGGATTTAGATTATACCACTCATCAATGTATATAAGTATAGCAACACCGTCACCGGGTGCAGAGCTAAATGTAATTTTAGGTAGTGCACCAGTTCTGTCAACTGTAAATGCTGTAGTTACCACATTATTTAATTTAACTTTGATCTGGTCATCGTCTATATAATTTATATCTTCATTAATCCAAGGAAATACTGTAGTAGATCCATCACCTGTATATTCTTTTTTACCTTGACGTATACCTTTTGATCTTAATTTAAAACCCATAACTCCTGATAAACCTACAGCAAACTTCATACGAGCTATTGTAAGATTAGCAGTAAAGTCACTACGCTTCATTTCTTGATCTATTTTGTAATATGTCTTAGGCAATATAACATCAAAGTCAAACTTATATCCTACAATAACATCACTTGCTACACTTGTCAAGTTTTTAAATGGTACTTTAAAATATGTTTGACCACTTCTAGCACCACTAGATTCTACTACACGTTCTGGAGATATAGTAAATCCAGATTCAATAAACTGACCTGTAGCTGTAGTACCTTTAATTACTATCACAGGTGTCAGGTTAGTAGCATCATTGTATGGTATAAAACATTTACTAAAGTTACCAGCTGTGTCAAATGTAACAGAGCTAGCTGTAGCATATAAGTCTATACATGGATTTAGTCTTTGACCATCGTTGTTAACAATAATAGCGTCGTCAGGACTCTGACTCAAGCTAGCTTTACTAAGTGTAAACTGTCCGCCCTGTTTTGTTACAGCAAAAAATTCATCAGAATCTGTTGCTATAGTTTGTACATTACCGGGTGCAAGCCAGTTAAACCATGTTTGTAGTTTTATATCTTTACCTTCTGCATACTGTCTAAAGAAATATATGTATCTTGTACTTTGTCCTGAGAATGCAATAAACTGGTTTTGAGCACTTGAGATTAATGTATCGACTGAGGATGGTATCCATTCGTTTACAACTCTACCGATGTCAGCTACCTGTGGGTTTTCGTTTTCTCCACGTGTAACCATAGCAAAGACACGAGTATAACTAGGTGTCTTACTGATAAAGTTAATTGTAGTACCAGTATCAACAGGGTCAATAATCGTATCCATCTCATAGTTAGCTATGGTACGTATCACTGTTTTAGCTGGTGTTAGTATACCATCAGCAGCTCCCATTAGAAACTGTTGGTTAGCACTAAATAGTACTAGACCTTGAGTAGATGGTAGTACACTATGAAGTGCAACCGGCTTAACTGTACTAGCACTAAGATCAATAGGATCTGAGTCTGTAATAGTTTGTGCAGATGTATGATAGAAATTAAAAAACTTAGCTGACTGACTCATAGATACTGTGTCGCCAGATAAAAAACCGAGTCTGTTGTTATGAAAGAATGACTGAGTTATTTTGTTACCTACAAATGATGGGTGTGTATTAGTTTCATCATCACCTACAGCACGTGCATCATATGTTACACGTTGAAATGTAAAATTATTTACACTTGTATTTACTAACTCATGCGGCATTGTAGCAGCATCTAATCCTGTAGATACAGCTGGAGATACAGCTTCTTCGTAGTAACCCGGTCCTGATGTACCATCATTAGCTACATATCTTAAAAAATAAGCTGATGTAAGTGCACCACTGTTAACAACTTTAACAACATGATTATGCACTGATTCACCGGGTAACTCATCTAATGTAGCAACCTGATCTTGAAATACATTTAACTGGTTAGCAAATGGTCCAGCTGAACCAGTTAATGTAAACGTAGCACCAGTACGTACTAGACGTAGATTATCTTTAAGTTTAGTAACTGTTAAGTTAGAAATACCTAAACCATCTATACGACTTTTTAGCTCTGTTAAAACTTGATCGTATGTTGTAGTGCTACCTGATGTGTATGCTGAAATAGGTTGACCAGCTACAGTTACATTATATGTAGTGTTAATAGATGTACCTGTAATTCTGATTGTACCTTGTCTGTTAGCATTAAATGTAGGAGCAGCTAAGGTATTTACTGTTGTAGTTTTGTTTGTAATTATAGACTTATCTTGTATTGTCAGTACGTCATAATCTGTACGTGCTCCTGTAAGGTACGCCTGTGCCCCTGTACCATACGTAACAGTAGCTGAGGCAAAGGTTACAGCGTTCCATATAGCAATGGCTCCTGTAGAGCCTCCTGACGCTGGTGTAATGCATCCTATATATTTTTCATTATCGGTTCTAGATATAAAGAACCACTTAGAGTTGTCATATGTAGTGCCAGTACCTAGATTTCCTATGTGCTGAAACCCCGGTCTTTTAGTAAGACCGAAGGTTGGATCAGGATAGCCGTTGATACACTCCTCGACTTGACCGGGAAGTTTCTTATCATCAGATTGTCTAGATACTCCACCAAGATAATCGTCAACTCGCTGAGTAACTGCTGGCATTATCGTTGTAAAGCGTGAAATGGTTGATAGCTTTGGTAGAAGTTTTGGGAGTCTTGCGGATGACCAAACATAGTAAACTGCCCTTGGCTAGTTTCATACTCCGTAGCTAAAGCTCGTTGTTGTACTTCTTGTTGTTGTAGACGCGTGTACTGATCGTCGTCACCAACAATTCTACCAGACACAATAGTAGCTGCTCTGGCTTTGATGTAGTTTTGTACTGGTTCTGGTAAATCTATAAAATCAAATTCCCAGATTACGTCACATTCAATAGGACTATATGTCCATTTGTATGTGTGGTTCTGTCTGTCATATAATTTACCACTTCTACGTACAGCATGGTAGGGTGAGTTCTGTGCGTTTTCTGTAAGTTTAATTTGTATTACATTGTTAGGTATAAGTATTTCATTATTAACATCTTTGTTAAATTCGTAGTGGTACTCCTTGTTGAAAGTCCATCCTTCAGATTGTACCTCTCGTGACACCTGTAACAGGGTAGCATAGGCAATCGCAACTTCCGGGTTGGTTTGGTCTAGTGTAGTTACAGGAGCCTGACCACAGGATGTAAGTATTTGATTAATAGCTGGCAACTCTTGGGCTGCGTTTGTGGTTGGAAAAGGCATAATAAAAAAGGGGAGCCGAAGCTCCCGTATAAAAAATAAAAATTAAGCGTTAGCTGGGTATGTTGTACCGAATGCAGCGTTACCTGTAGATCCGACAGCAGCACCAGCGATTAACTCAACGCAAGCAGCAGGGTTTAAGAAGTCTGCTCCCATTGCGAGTCTACCTAGGATTACATCACCTTGGTATACTACGGATACATCTCCAGATGTGATCTGAACTTGTGGTCCGATTGACTCTACAACACCAGCGGCTTCCTTCTGGAAGATTAGTCCGCAGCTGTTAGCGAAGTCTGTAGCATTACCGTAGTTGTTGTTGATACCAGTTACAGAAGCTCTACCGTCTTCAGCTGTTTCACCAACGAATGATCCTACGTTTCCGGGGCTTGTTACACCGGGGTTTGTTGCAGATGCAGAACCGTACTTAGTACCGTATGAGCCGAAGAATGGAATGTTCATTGACTTGTAGATCTTGATGCCTGCAATTTCAATGATACCTTGTCCTGACTGTAGTGCAGTACCTTGTGTATCTCTGTTGATAAGACCGTTAGAACCAACACCTTGTATTAATTCGTAGTACTGTCTTGGGTTCAACACAGCAACACGTCCTTCAGAGCTTACTCCTTTCTCGTCAAGAGCAGCAGCTGCATCATAGAAGGCTGCTATTAGAGAAGCTGGAACGTATGCGTCAGATGCTTGGTTGTTTGTACCAACTCTGATCTGTGTTCCGCCGGGCTCGACAAAGCCTGACTTAGTGATTGGAGAAGCTTGTCTAGCACCTTTAGCGATAGCTCTAAAGATTAGTCTATCGTATTTCTGTGCAAGAGCATAACCGATCTTCTTAGAGATCTCTCCTCTCAATTCATAGTGTGCTAGTGTTTCATCTAGCTCATATACAAACGCAGAACTAATTAATAGGTCGTCGATTGTAATGGTTTTCTCAGCTACTGGAGGTGCACCATCTGTGTTACCTAGTA
>VTLG01001139.1_pt1 | contig 17716 bp, 24 predicted proteins | sample 4694571 | NCBI WGS metagenome assembly VTLG01 (sample SAMN12604809, study PRJNA352737) | marine metagenome | biome: ENVO:00000447; feature: ENVO:00000209|ENVO:00000569|ENVO:01000036; material: ENVO:00002151; isolation source: viral sequences binned using virsorter ... | reverse complement strand
AACACAAGAAAGACAACGACAAAGCATTATGGTTGTCTAACCAAGATGGCAGTTCACAAGTACCTGACCATTTTGTTTGCCCTTTCACTGGCAAAGACAGTGATGAGCTAGGAAAAATAGGTAAGCAGATACGCGCACGCCTATAACCTATGGAAATACAAACCCCCGAAGAAGTGAGTCTCCGCCTCGCAGCAGCTCAACAAACTGTTGCAGGCGAAACTCCTTCCGAGATACACCCACCGTCACCAGGCGGAGAGAAACCCACCTCGTTTGTTTTAACCTCCGCTGTTGTAGACAACCTGATAGGTTTCGTTTCAAACCCGACAGAACGCTGGTATCTGGGACTCAGTGAAATAGATTTAGCGACACGTGGTGTCGGGCGTGGCGAAGTGATGATGGTCGTAGGTAGATCACACACAGGCAAATCTCAAATGCTGTTGAACAGTATCGTGTGGAACCTCGTCAACCAACCAGACGCTCATGTAGTCATCTTTTCAATGGATGAACCACGTGAGCTGGTCACGATGAAACTTTACTGTCTGCTACGTGGCAGATCATCTGCGTCTGTTGAGGAAGGAATCAAAGAAGGCGACAAGGATCTGTTAGCTGACTTGGAGCAGGCGGGAGCTAACGAACTTTCTCGTGTCGCTATCATTGATGAGTCGTTGAGGTTGGATGACATGGCGGCGGCTATGGATGAGGCGAGAGCATGGTGGGGTAGAGATCCTAGTTTCGTGATGATCGACTACTTGGAGTTGTTGCCTGGTGGTGACGCTGACGCTACTGGTGTGACTACAAAAGCTCAGAATGTTAAACGTTGGGCTAAGAAACAGCGTGTCCCTGTCGGGTTGGTGCATCAAGCTGGGCGTGGTTCGGGTGAGCCAGGTAAACCTGCTGGTTTGTATGCGGGCAGGTACGGTGGCGAGCAGGAAGCTATTTTCGTGGTTGAGGTTTACCGTAAACGAGACAAGTACGGTTTGTCTAATTGGGAAACGAAATACCACGAGCATAGTATCAACATCAATTTGTGTAAGAATAAGAGAACAGCTCGTTTGTTGGATCATACTTATTATTTGGATTCGACTGCTGGTCATCTTCAACCTTACAGTGATGAGCTGGTGCCTGATGACGAGTAGCTGGCGGGATAAGCTCAACTCTGGTGATGCTGACTGGTGGAAAATATCTGTGTTTCATCAGAAGGAATACTGGGAGTTTATGAAAAGAAGCGTTGACCAGGAACGAGAAGTTTGCTCACCGTTGTCGGAGATCACAGGTGAACAAGATGAGTGATCTGCCACCATTACCTGCAACGAGTGTCGCTTTCAGTGAACTTTTCAGAGGCGGGAAGATAGCTAAAGCAGGTAAAGATTTCAGACCAATGCAAGACTGGTCAGGAGGGTTCTGCACCGCTGACGGAATCGTCTACCAGAGCGCCGTAAACGACCATTTAAGCGTTCCTGAGCTACCCATCGGGGTGTACCCACTCTTAGAGGTCACAGAAGCCTCAGAAGGGCAGGAAACAGGAGCTTCTAAATACATGGTTTACTGGGGTTGCGTAGACTGGGATGTAGGAGAAGAACAATCACTAATACACGCACTGAACGTACAAGAATTATTGAAGCAACTGAACGTGGCATCCTGGGTGGAAATTTCACGTTCCAAAGGCTACCACCTGTGGGTTTTCTTCTCGGAACCGATACTCGCACGCCACGTAAGAGAAGGACTGATCGCAGGATGCAACATAGTTGACGCACCAATAACAGAAGTCAACCCGAAACAAATAGAACTAACAGGAAAAGGATGGGGCAACGGTGTCAGACTCCCATACCCCGCAGGAGCAGAACCAGGTCGTAACATCATCATCAGACACGGTGAGGAAATGACCGCATCACAATTCGCCACAACAGCTTTAATGTCGAGGGTGCTGCCCGAAGAATGGGAAACGGTACACGCCTTGTACCAACCCCCGCCACCCCCACCACCCAGAAAAACGTATGCGACTAGAAACAGCGGGAAGCTAACAGGTTTAGCTGAAGCTATCAGACGCAACGGTCCACGCCCAGAACCCAACAAACCCAACGGAGACAGATCCGCGACACTGTTCTCGTTGGCTTGTGCGATGGTTGAACAAGGCTACCCTAGCGGTGACATAGAGGAAGAACTTGTTGAAGCTGACATGGCGTGGGGTTCAAAGTTCCAAAACCGTAGCGACGGCAGGGAACGCATATCAACAATGGTCGCAGACGCAGAAAGAACAGTAAGAAAATGACAAACGAATCCGCCAAACTCAGAACCGCATGTGAAATAATAATCGTTATTATGACAGCAGCTTTACTAATATTCACGTTGATGATCTGATGGAAACATACACCCTCATCATAGACCGCAAACCGAAAGTCAAAGCACGACCACGCCACACCAGAGGCGGCAAAGTATTCACACCAAAAACGACACTCATGGAAGAAGATGTAGTCGCACAAGAATGGGCTAACCAAATAGGAGAACAACTAACAGGACCATTAGAAATAGTCCTCATGTACAGTCCCACAGCAACCTCCATTACGGTGTTAAAATCTCCACATGGCGCTAAAACATTACGAGGTGACCTTGACAACTATGTGAAGCTCACATTAGACGCTTTGAACGGTGTCGCTTGGGAGGATGACAGGCAAGTGGTACGCATCTCAGCGGTGAAAGTAGACAAATTTGACAAAGACGACTAAACACACAACAAACTTCGCTGACAAATCGTGGGGCGCACGGTTCGACACAATGGGAGACATAAGCGAAGCGGCGTTTGAACGCAACCACGAAAAATGGACACGATACGGTTTAAACAGACCAGACTTCCCAGTGGCCAGACTCCCATTAGCCACCAGATACACGCCAGACTACATTCTTGAAGGCAGATACTTCGTGGAGGTGCAAGGATGCTCCCCGCGTGCAGGTATCAAACTTAAAATAGAAAAATATGTTGCAATAGAAACAGCATGGCACACCGTGATGCCTGTGCTATACTTCTTTTGGGACTCATCTCGTAACATGTTCGTAACAGTACCGTTACAAGATCTTAATAAACTAATCAAAAGTGACCAGACAACACTAGGAACTTTCAAAGATCCAGGGGTTGAGAAACCTTACTGGCAGTTGAAAACAAACATGTTTGAATGGACACACGATGGCGAAGAAGCGGGAGTGGCCTGAAGATCCAACATCTTCACTATGGGCTAACACAAGAACAAAAGCGGCTTTCACGAACAACAGAGCAATGAACGACCTTGAAGCCCTCATCTCCCTAGCACCAGGACAAACCGTTGACATCCTCCCGATGGAAAACACACACGAACTGCGCGAAGCGTTAGCCGACGCTGTAGACAAACTGTCACCCGAAGAAGAATGGATATTCAACATCCTGTTCATCGCAGGCTTATCGTTACGACTCGCAGGCAGAGTATTAGGCATACCCAAAACAACGTTAGCTAGACGACGCGACGCTATACGACTCAAACTTTTAGAAGATCTAACAGAAAACCCTGAGGTTAAAAAATGGTTGCACAAAAAGAACGTAAAACCCTCATCGAACGAGTAACAACAGACGGACCTTACACGTGGCAGAGTGCCGCTCTCAGAGCCGCTGTGATAATCGACGACTACTACACGCCACGCGACCCGTCAAACAACACGGCGCTGGTCGACTTGAGAAAATTCTTAGACCACATGGTAGACAAACGTGACGGCACTTGGTTAGCGTGGGCTTGTTTAGCTGAACGCACAATACACGCCGCTATAGACCACGGTGTAACCTCGTGGACTACAGGCAAAGGCAAACCGCGTGCTAAACAGCTCGTGGGTTTCCTCACAGAGAAACAGAAAGCATACGGGTACGAGAACATACGCCGTTTCGGTCAGACAGGTTTATGGGTGCGTTCACACGACAAAGTGGCACGCATGGAGAATCTGGTAGCGATGCACGCAGACCCAGGTTGGGAACCTTTAGCGGACACGTTCAAAGATCTGGTCGGCTACTCGACCATAGGAATAATGTTAGACTTGGGGACTTTCGGGTTGCCCGTCAGTGGGCATGTCGCCAATGCAAGCGTCTAACATGTTCATCAGCGAAGCTATCCATATCCCGAAACAAGACTGAGCCTCGTCGCTACCATCCATTCCAGCGAAATAAGTAGCGACAAGAGCGTCAGCTTCATCGTCATCAAACACTAACAGTAACCCAAGTTTTCCATTAGAGGACCATTTTGCGTGGGTTCCATCATCAGTGTCCAACACTGTTGACGTTGCTTGAAGATTGTCGTAAATTTCTTTGGAGATCTGCCAGCCTTCAGCGTTCAGAAACTCCTGCCATTTTTCTTCAACATCAACGTTTTCATCCATTGTTATTTAGCTACACGATCCTTAACGAAGGTTTTAGCAACAGACACAGCGGCAGCTAAACCTGCGATGCCCGCACCCTTCGCTGACGACAAGTCAGCTACAACAAACACACCAAGAAACGACTGGGCGAAAGTCCAAGCCGCTCTTTCTAATAGATCACTAAAGTTTTTCATTTTCTTTTTTTACTCCTGTTAGCTTTATCATACGCTATAGCGGCAGCCTGATCCCGTTTGTAACCCTCCGAGATTAGAGTGCCTATGTTTTGAGAGATAGTTCTCTGATCCGATCCTCGTTTAAGAGGCATCTTCAGTACCTAGGTTTTCTAGGTCTACGACGAGCCACTAATCGTTCTCGTCGAACTTAGCGCGCATACCGTTACCCATCCGTAACATAGCGTCACCAGTTAACGTACCCAGATTAGCTGTAGGGCGTGTCACACTCGACACGACCACACTCTCAACATCAGTGCTGGGAGTAGTACCATCTAAATGTCCGTGCATCCTAACCTACTTTCCAAACGGGCGGCCACCATTAGCGGCGTTACCCAAATTAGTGTTCCGCAAATAAGCTGCGGCTTTCTTAGCCTTCTTGCTCATATCCCACATGTTGAATGAAGATGTAGAGTTGTAAGGCTGGTCATCTTGCGACCCGAACGTTTCTTGAAACGAAGGACCGTATCCTTTACCTCTTGGCATAATATTTTTCCTTATTGTATAAACAGGCACCCGAACGTTTCACCGTTCACCACGCCTGTAACCTTCAAAAAACCTTGTGTTTCCTGAAATGCTCTGATAGCGTCACCAGTTTTCTTACCGTAAATCCCATCAACAGGACCTGGATCGAAACCTCGTTCCACTAACTTTCCCTGCACTAAACGCACAGGTAAACCACGGCTACGAGAAGGCCGAGACAAAGGAGTCTTCTTAACCTGCTCGTGTAAATCTTTAAAGAACTGGATGATAGCAGCCCAGTCGACAGTCTCAGGAGCTTCAACGACACCCATGCCGTTTTCAACCCAGTCGCCTAACCAGTCGCCAGGACACGTCGTATACCCTTTGCTGCTTTTTTTGCGATGCGTTGAAACCCAAAGCCCTTTGCCGAAATGGTACTCAGAGGCATCAACAACTGTTTGTAAAGAACGTAAAGCATTGTCGTTAGGCTTATTAAAACCCCAGCCAGTAAAGCACACGCTGATTGAACGACTGTTCCAACCTTTAGTTCCCGCTCCACGGTTATCCCATCCTCTCCCTTCAAAAATAGTTCCCGATTCGTCTACAAGCCAGTTGTAGCCAACACCATCCCATCCTTTGCCCATGTGGTGGCGTTCAAATGCTTTAACTGCATCTGATCCTTTCGGACCGTTTTGCACACCTGAGTGGTGTATAACTACGCCTTGCACTTTGGCACGGTTGAGTTTGTCGAATTTTCCTTTTGGTGGCGGTTGAGCGCCCCATTCTTTTCTTGAGATGTGTTTCATCTATTTATACTCCGTTTTGTCCCGCTATTTTCGTCGGTTTTCAAGATCTTGCTGATCCCGTATGTCTTTTTCAAGTTTCTTCTGCTCCTCATGCCACACGAAACGATCATCCGCGTCGTTATGGAAACGTAAACTCCCACCAAAAAAGAAACTTACCATACTTGTGATCCAACGTCGTTGTTTAGATTTCTCATTAGGCCACAACCTGCGGGACCTACCCAAAATAGGACTTAAAGCCTCCAAAGTATAAATATCTTTATCTCTCATACGCCACTCGCCTTTAGAGTTGCGTTTCGCCATCCTTAAAAAATCCAATGCATCCATAACACCAGGAATGGTTGTTAACAAATTAGGAACCTGCTGGAATCTTCCCTCTAAAGGCAGCCCTCCGAAAACTTGCTCCCCGAAATGTCGTTCAACAGGAAGTTTAATAAAGGGGGCTACACCTTCAAAGAATTTGCGTGGAGCTTCTGATGGGTCGTTCACCATCGTAGCGAAATCTTGGAAAGGCAAATCAGGCATCGTCATAGCACGCCCACCCTGAAACATGAACGGCAACTCGATGCCGTAACGTTTCAAAACGTAACTAGGCCACAAATTTTCTTCACCTATATCTAATTCGAGTTCGCCTTTAAGTTGACCTAAACGTGACCACGCCGTAGGGTTCTTCCCCATTGATTCTATCAACACGGGAATAATGGATTTCTGCCATTTCCAGAACGGGTAAACCAATTTGATTTTACGTTCAGCGTTGGTCAAATCCGAGTAATCGAAATGGTATTTAGCGACCAGTTGATAAGCGTCATCCAGACTTTTACCCTTGTAAGCCATAGCGTCAAAAGCTACAGCACCACGTAAAATAAACTCCATGCGTTCATTAGCACGCCTCATCCCTTGAAATAGTTTGAAATCTGCCGAAAAAGGATTCCATGTACCAGCACGAGTACCTAAAACATCTCTCGCTACCTCCGACACGGCTTGACCCCGACCAACAATACCTGATTCCACCATGTCCGCAAAAACTTTCAGATCGTAACCTGACGCTGTGCGATTAGATTTATTACCAAACACTCTTTTCAACGGAATGGTGTTACCTTCATCACGCAAAATTCTTGCACCCGTCAACAACCTGTCGTAACTCGTGGGACCTGTACCTCTCTTAACAGCTTCCCTTCTCATCGCCTCAACCTTTGAATGTAGCCCCATCTCAATACGAGCTATCTGAGAGTTAACCCACACGCCACCCTGACCGTTCCTTAAAATAAAACCAGGTGACGCTATAGCTTGAGCTTTCCACCAGTTCAAAAACTTCGGGTACCCTGTCAGAAACTCGCTGACAGCTCTAGGATCGTTGATGCGAGCTGACGCTAAAAAAGCATCATCGAACATTTCTTTAAATTCGTTAGTGTTAACAGCGACATAATCGTCGAAACCTGTTTGACGGATACGGTTAGATAAGGCTTGATTGTAATTTTCTTGAAAACCAAGAATACTTCTTTTGTTGTTAATAGCAGCAACAGCCTCAGCTTGATTCTCAGCGGCTGTCAACTGGACTTTCAAATCGGGACTTGCTTTAGCATCCGCTATGTCTAAACGCAAACTACGAATCTCATTAGCTTCTATCGTGTTAACCATGTTGTTAAGATTTTTAACATCTTGAGAAGCCTCACCGAAAATGCGTGTCTGAGCAGCCAAAGCCTGCTGTAAACCAGCAAGTTCACGATCTACTAAAGATTGTTGATACTGCATAGCGTCTTGCTGTAACCGTATGTAACGTTGAACGTCTACAGGCTCATCAACATACAAGCCTGTGTTGAACGCATCTTCTATAGCTTGTATCTCCTCATCAACAAGCGTTTTCGCTTCACGAATCTCATCCCAATCATCGTGAATTTTCCATAATGTTGCTTCTAACTCTTGGTCTAACTGCATTGCTTCCGAAGCTATTTCTTCCCACGTTTCAAAACGTTGAACAGCGGGATCTTTAGGATTAAACCCACTTGCGGGCATAGGACCTAAATCCAACTCGCCTCGAAGTAAACGCTCCAACCTTCGCATACCCGCAACAGTCTCATCAGACAACAAAGCCGCCGACTGCCCCACATTGTAAGCCCTTAAAGCATCACTGATAGTTTTAACATTACGCCTAAGCTCAGAAAACAAAGCAGGATCTTGACCTCTAGCTACAGCAGTCATAATACGATTAACTAAATTTAATTCTTCTTGAACTATCAAAGCCCTCGCTGCGTAAGTTTTACTCCGCTCCCCCAAATTTTTCTGAATGTCACCAACAACACGTTTTGTGTTAGGCAACATGACATCAGGCAACTGTGTCACATCTTCCATCAAATCATCCAACTGTGATTGAAGCTCGTCACGTATCCTACGCGCTGAAGCCTGATCCACAGAAGCGCCCTGTTTTAAATCATCTATTTTGTTTTGAGCCTCAACAGCTATCTTGCGAGTTTCACCCAACTCAACTTTTTTAGCATCAACCTTTTTTAAAGCCTCATCTAAACGGCTTGTCAGCTTTCCTTGAAAATTTTTGTTTAAAACTTCAACAGGGATAAGTTGCCCTGCGTTCTCCAACGATGTAGCCACTCTAGTGTCAGACGCTAACCTTCCTAAACGACCTATGTATTCTTCCGCTACTTTGAAAAAATCATCTTCAAACAACTCAACCCACTTAGCCCCAAATAACCTTTGACCTATTTCATCCATTTGCTGCTGAACGCCTTTACCCACACCATTAGGACCAGTCACATCAAAAATTTCTTCACCATAAAAAGTTTTACTGTAAAGCCTGTTAGCTTCTTTCTGTCCTAATTGTCTGACATACTCGTCGTATTGAGAGGGAGTCACATAAGAACGTAAACTGAACTTTCTACTAGGAGAAGCAGCTCTGAAAATAGAATCTTTGTTTATTACGTTGCCTTCTTTTAAAGTTCTAGCAGCGTACATGTCGTTGATTAAAGGCTCGAACCTTGCGTCACCTGCAACGTCGTCAAATAAAACTTTAGCGTTGTCCCAAAAATCTACGAGAGTTTTATGAAATTCCTCTCCCGCTGTACCTAAACGGGTTATAGATTCTGGCAACGCAGGGTTAACCACTTGACGACCAGCAACTTCCAAATAGTAAGGTTGAGCAGAAGCCAACTGGATAACAGATCGGTCTACACCCAGAGCATCAGCTTGAGCGCCTATCCTGTTAACATCAGAAACAAGCGCAGTTTCTATCGTGCTTTGAGCAACCTTGCCTTCATTACGCACAGAAGAAAGAAAAGAACCAACCAAAGCATCATCAGGGTTTTTAGCTGTCATCTCCAACTGGCGTATAGGGGCTTTAGTGTTGATTAAATTGTCAGCAGCATTAAAAAGTTTCAACTGGGCGGCAGCGTTCCAAGCCCTACCAGGCATAGAAGCTAACATGCCGACAAGACCAGCAGTCCCAGGTATACGCAAACCTTCCACAGCCATCTTGGAAGCCATACCCGCAGCACGTTTAATAGGATCATCCAGTTGACGTAAAGCAGCTACACTCGCGTCGTCACTGCGGCGCATCAAACGCATAGCTTCTAAAATTTTGTCATTATTTTTAGCCACCCAACCTTGACCTTCACCAACAACAAAATCAGGCAACTGTTTAATTCGACGTTGATCCCACTTAGCGCCCCACTTTCCCCGTGTGGCATAATTCAAAGGATTCTCTATAATTTGACGGCTGAACCTGCCAGTGCCAGGAACAGTGAAACCCATATTTGGTTTAATACCTATATCATCTAAAGATTTACCAGCCGAAGATATGCTTTTAGTTTTTCTTACCGTTTCAGAAGCAGCAAGCAAACGTGCGTGGTCATCCATCCTGCCCGCAGTTTTAGCAGTGTTAGCCGCTGCTTTCAGAGCTTGAGATACTTTCGGGGCTGTAGTCAAAGTACGACCCGCTAACCCTATACCAAATAAATAAGTCCAAGGATCAAAAGCAACATTGAGAGCCATACCAGGTACCCATGAATGTTTGTAACCTATATCTTCCAAATACCCCGTTAAACCCGTGTCTCGTAAAACCTCTCCAAATAAATGGTTGTCTTTAGTTTGCTGTAACCAATCTTTAGGAGAAAAACCTTCACCTTGGAAAACGTCTACAACTTCTTGACCAGTTGAAGCTATTGCAGAAATGGGAAGATTTATGAGATCAATAGCATTTCCGATCCTGCCCCAAGATTCCATACCACCAGATTTTTCAGGTTGAGCAGCTTCTTTAACAGTCGGAGGTTTTCTTACAGGTGCAATACTTCTAGCACGTTCTAAAGCCGCTTGGATACGCCCATCGGGACCTGCCCCCCCAGCAGCACCAGACTGTTGAACTACTCTAGCTCTTTTTAACGCTTCCTCAATGGGGGAATAAGCCATAATCAGTTAGGGATACTAATAGTGAGATTATCTAAGAGTTTGTCCATTACAGATTTTTCAGGTTTCCATTCCTCCAATGCCTCCATTTCTATTTCAGCATCAGTTAAAACCTGATTCATGCCAGCTTCAATCTGTTCAGGGGAGTAACCCACCTGCCCGCCTCCACTAGCAGCCGCAGTAGCCATGTCCATACCAGGTTGCAACACGGTAGGAGCGAAAGATTGTTGCGTTGCTTGGAGTCTTTGCATGATGTCAGCAGCGAGTTGAGGTTCAAGATTAGCAAGCAACCAACTGGAAATATCACCATCAGAACCTATTGCAAATCCTTCATACTGGTCAAACAAACTTTCTTGTAACGTGTCGAAAGTATCTTGATCTATGTCTAAATTCGTTAACATGTCATTCAACACAGTAGGCAACAAATCACGATAAGGATAAGTATTTTTCAAAATCTGATTTAGCCTCTGGTTAGCATCCAACCCCACATAAGGATCATTAGGGTCAAACGGCATCAACTGACCAGTGAAAGGATCAATACCTTGCGACATGAGATCCATCATCGTGTCATAATTATCAGCATCAGCTTTAGCAATAGCAGACTGCAACTCGTCAGCACTCTCAGCTAACGCTATACGCTCCTCAGAAGCTCTCTGCTCACGACCTGATTGAATACTAGGGGTGTCTACATCAGCGTACTGACCGCCAAACATAACGCCCTCAGGGACACCAGTAAACGGAGACAACAACTCAGACGACAAACCACGCTCACGAGCCGTCTGACGATCCTGAGCAGCCATCATAGCAGCGTTCAAATCCATCTCCCTGCCTGTAGACCGCAAGTCCTGACCGAAACCACCAAACACAGCTTCACCCAACAAAGCCCTGTCAGCATCAGCGGAAGTACCTATGCGACCCAAAGCATCCAAATAGTCTCGTTCAGCGTCACGACCACCCTGATAGGTGGCATCCATCATAGCGAACTCGTCAGCGACCAGAGCGGGATCTATACCCGCTGCGATCAACTGGGCGTTCAAAGCATTTCTGTCAGCATCACGTTCAGCTTGTGAAGCAGCCATCTCGCTTTCAAACCCTGTCATAACACCTGCTTGTTCAGCTAGAAAGTCGTTAAAAACTCTTTCACGTTCCGTGTCATACAAATCTTGCGCCGCTTGAATATCAATAACACCTGCATCAACCATGTCTTGTATAGCGGCTTCTCGTTCAGATAACGCTTCTTCAACGATACCTATTTGCCTGTCTAAAGGACTGCCACCACCGACAACACCCATGTCGCCGCCTGCAGGAGGGGGAGGTCCACCAGGAGGTGGAGGAGGGGGTGGGGGACCACCAGGGGGTGGTGGGCCACCAGCAGGAGGGGGTGTGCCTGCGGGAACTAAACCTATTTGATTACCCGCTGCGCCTACACCCTGATTCCATTGAAACACATTAGGATCATTAACGTTGCCTATACCATTCAAAGCAACCTGTTCCCTTAATTTAGCAGCCGCTAAAGGATCTATTATTTCAAGATTCTCAGCGAAAGCTATGCGAGCTTCCTCAGCAGCAGGATCACCTTCAGCTCCGAAAGAAGCAAGCTTCTCCAACCAAGGGTTAGGAGGAGCAGTTGTGACTACAGGCGGGTCAGGGTACGGAGGATTGTAAGGAATACCACCACCCATAGGTCCAAATTGTTTTTCAGCTCCAGAGATCATGTTGTCAAATTGTGGAGTGCCACCTTTAGGCATCTGCGGGTTAGGTCCCCACATAGAAGGAGTGTTGTCCGTTATGCCACTTTGAGCGTCTATACGCCGTTGAACCTCAGCCCAATCAACATTACCCAAACCAGGTCGATTAGCAGGGCTAGATAAAGGCATCACATTGTACTGACCAGGGTTTCTGTTCAACAAATCTGATTGATTGTACTGACCAGGGTTTCTGTTCAACAAATCTGAGTACTGTGGAGCTGGTTGAGCTTTTTTCACCAACTGATCTCTTACATGTTTCTCATAAACGCCCTTAGTAGCATTAGCACGAGGATCCAATATTTTTTTAGCCATTAAGCCAAAGCCTCCCTAATCTGAGCTGCACGCTCCGCACGCCCAGAAGACGCACCCATAACATCCTCAAACCTGGAACCCGAATAACCACCATAACTACCCAAATTCTCAACCGCCAAATTAAACAAAGCCCTATCCAAAGCACCCCTGGATTCTGCACGCTGACGATCAAACGCAGCAGCCTGCTCCGCTAACGCCATGTTCTTCAAACCAGAAGTCTCCAAACCACGACTAGCAAACTGCGCTGAAGTACGAGGAACCTGCTTCTTATACCCCTTAGTCATATCAAACTTGCCCTGCCCGTAGTCAGTCAACAAACCCTTCTTAGAGAACGTCGAACCAGCCAACGCCCTTTGCAGACGCGCAGCAGGTGTAGTCCCATAAGGGTCACCAACATTTATTTTGCTGAGAGGATTAGTCCCGAAAGACGGAGCAGAACCGAAAGCCATTAGTTAAAAACCTGACCCGCAATGACAAGGGTGGCAGTGTCTACAACAACATTGAGAGTAACAGCCCCCTCCGACCCACCTCCGCTCAGAGCAGTACCAGCACTTACATCCGAAATGTCGCCCGTACTGGTCTGTGTTATACGTTGGTTTATTCTCTGTACGCTCATTGCAACACTCCCTATCCAAAGTAAGTGATCTGAATGTCAGAATCTGAAGACCCAGCCCTGATAAATTTCACATCTGTTAAGTCGTCTTGGTACAAATCCATGACGCTGTATGGGTTCAAATAGTGGCCTACAGAAGCAGTCGGGGTTCCCCAACGCACTCTTATAGGTTCAGCCCCGTTTGTTATCATCGCCGCGATAGCACCAGTGGCGGCTGTGCAAGCAACAGCTACAGTTGATACTGTTAACTGCTGGTCACCTACAGACGACCCGTACTGTGAGGCGTTGTATCTTATTCCTGACATGTTTCTCCTAACCGCCTAACGCCGTTACGCGGGTTTCTAAATCATCCAGCTTTTCCTGGATTTTTAACAATTCGTATTCGAGTGAGCGAGCATTATCTCCCACCATTTTTCTTGTGGGCTGGTATACGACAGTCATTATGCTGGTGGCGTAGGCCAAACAACTTCGGACACCTTGCTGAAACCAGCAGGTAGGTCACGTAGTTCTTGCCTGTATGTCGCCCATTCCTCAGCAGTGTGCGCCCCTAGGGCTGCGTCTGCTATTTGTGTCCAGTCAGTATCACGTAACATTGAGTCACGTTGCCCCCTGACAAACATAAAATCCAGATCCGCTGCCGCTCGTCTATCTTCCATTTCTTGTAATTCTTCAGCCGTGAGTTCGATGTACTCACCGTTCACGACCTTATATCTTGGCTCTGCCATTATCCTGCTCCATTTATTCCATATAGTGTAAAACTGCTGTATTGTACCATGTTGTCACTACCCCCATAAACCATGTATGTAAACTGATCTATAGCAGAAGTGTCTAAAAATAGTCCACTACTGAGGTATAGATTCCACCGATAGTTTGTTGAATCATTATTAGGTGTCGCAATCTGACCTAAAATCTGTTTATAGTTTGATGTGTCCGCATAGTTCGGTATCCACATTTTTACAGTACTGAAAGTATCTGCTAATGCTGAAGCCCCACAAACTTCCCCCCCATATCCTAAAGTGGCGCTAGCACTCGTAGCCTTAGATGAACCCATACTACCTGTACCTGAACTCATATATATTTGTGAGTATTTGCTAGTTGTAGAGTCATTATTCAAATAAAACTCACAGTAATCTGTGTAAACACCTGAAGCATCCGTTCTTATAGATGCTATAAAACATAGATGATCGTAAGAAGAAGGTATTGAACTCTTCGTATAAGAGTTAGCACCACTTGAAAATTCGTTGTGATCTATAATATTCCAACAAGCCATTATGAACTCTTTATCCCATATAGTGTAAAAGTAGTACCTCTCAGCCAATCATCGTTTTGCGGAGTGAGAGTAATTTTTGTTAACGCCGCAGTGTCATCCCAAACTGCGTCACTATATCCTTGCATACCACGACTTGCTCCTGCTTTATTGTTCACACCACCTGCTTCATACAATGATGTGTTTTTATTAGCGTTCAAATAATCTGGAATTGTAATAACACCACCACCAAAACTTGCTGGAGCAGTCGAATTAGAGTGATTTGTCGAAACCCACCCAGTGCGAGTCTCAGCACCACCAGAACCAAAAGAAGCGGAATTTGTGCCAAAACAATAATTTTGGCGGTAAGTGTAATTAGAGCCTGAATCATCATTAAACCGCAAGGTGATACTCGACCAATCACCAGAAGTGTAAGTAATTGCCGCCGAATAATGCAACTCTAAATGCTCATACCCTGCTATAGAATCAAAAGACACACTCGATGCGTTTGCTTCTAAATACAGTGTTTCTATTGCTTCAATAACCGCCATTATACTGTCACCATCCTTGGGAGAACACCGAACAAATCGACACGACTACCTGCAACCAAATCATCGCTACCTGTCGGATATAAACTTATATATACAGAAGTAACAGGCGCTTGGGACCTTCGTGTTGTAGTGAAAACGCTTACATTGCCACTTCCATTACAATCAGCCGCACACTGGGTTGTAAAAGTTTTATTTTTTCCACTGTTTATATCAAAAATAGTTGTTATAGCGCAACCAAAAATGTTGGCTGTAGCATTACCTGCAACCATGTACCCTGCTATTCCTTGAATAGTTGAAGTATTCTCAGCCGCATACGGATTTGCTCCATCTCCCCATAGTCCTTGATCTTGATAACCATCTGTTACTGTGCTTGCGCTGTTAACCATTACACGAAGATAAGAAACTCCTGCTGTTTCGTCGCTTCTCAAATAAGAAACTAAAACCAGATCCATGTACTGTGACCAGTCATTAGCACCAGTCGTGGAAGTAAAACCTATGTTCACGGCACCTGATGAAAGAGTCGTTGTGCCTAAAGCAACCCACGCCTCACCATCAGTAAGAACGCCGTCAACCATGTATGCAGGAGCGTCAGTGTTTACTGTCATGCTGTCACCTCGTATCTGATTAGGACAATACCAGTAGAGCCGTGACCTCTAGCAGCCTGTGAGGTTGACGCTGAATTAGTTGAGCCTCCTCCACCAGAACCTGTGTTAGGTATAGCGGCTTTGCCAGCCCATTCTTGACCTGCTTTTTCACTTCCACCTGAACCGCCAAGAACTTCTGAACCGCCTTCATTCACACCACCAGAACCGCCTACCTCTGAATTACCAGCGCCACCGCCACCTGCCGCATAATTTCTAGTAGTTGCACCTATACCGTAACCTGTGAAACCAGTACCACCGTCACCACCGTGACCTGCACCGTCTGTTTCACCTGCTTCACCAGCACCATAAATACCGCCGCCTCCGCCAGCACCATTAGCCGAACCAGCACCACCAGCAGAACCGCCATCTGAACCGCCGCCTCCGCCAGCGTTTCCTGCACTAGAACCGCCGCCGCCACCGCCGCCAGCATCACCTACACCTAAAGAACCACCACCGCCACCGCCAGTAGAAGAAACACCTAAAGCAGATGAAGCACCTCCATTAGACCCTCCTGCATCTCCACCAGCCGCACCACCTGCACCAACTGTAATAGTGTAAGGGCTTGAAGCAGTATCAACAGTTACAGTACCTGAAACGGAACCGCCTGCATAATTTCGAGCGCCTGAACCACCGCCACCTCCGTATCCTGTAGAAGGAGGATTAGCGCCCCCTGCCCCTCCAGCGATAACCATGACATTTACGTCAGCCGTGCCAGCAGAAACAGTAAACGTGCCAGTACCCCTGAAAGCATGAACACGATACGTTGTACCAGAATCCTCATATTGAGTAATGACCCCACCATAAGCGCTGAAAGCACCGCCGCCAGCCAAACCGCCGTTCATCCACGCAGAAACAGCCGTAGACGGATTAGCCTTCGGTAAATCCTTACGACCCTTCCACGTTGAAACCGCAGTGCTAGGGTTAGTCCTATCTTGTCGAAACACTATAGAACCTCTTAGTTATCTATTCTATTTACAAAACCATTGATGTTAACAACATTCGCAGCCGCGGCAAAAGCCTTAACCACAAGACCATTCTGCAAAAGCAGACCAGGGCATACAAGCACCCAACCAGCTTCAGCAGTGAGGGTAATTTCTGTTAATTCATCTGGTGCTGTCGCTCCACCGTATTCAATCGTCAGTTTCCTGTCCGAAGAATCAGTGTTGCAGGCATACAACCAGATTTCATCAATATCAGTTGTACCAGCAATAGCAGTGTGAATAGTTGTGCCAGCAGTAGCTGTGGCTGCAACTTTAATATTCTTGCCGTTTGTACCACCTGATAGTAGTTGTTTTGAATATGTTGCCATATTGTTTTTCCTTTATTTAATTGAAAACCGAGTTAGTAAGAATGTTATTGACATCATTCCACGTAGGTGAAGTGATATCAGACGTGAGGGCTACAGTTCCAGTGGCATCAGGGAACGTTATTGTACGATCCGCAGTGGCGTTAGTAGCCACTAAGAAAGTTTCATAAGCGTCAGCAGAAGAACCTTCGTAACAAATTTGTTGCGTTGCACCATTCAAATAAACCTGATTAGAGAATGTAGCCACACCAGTAACACCCAAAGTTGTACTAAAAGTAGCAGCCTCAGTAACAGCCAAAACACCACTGACTGTCGTTGTCTGCCCTGATGTAGACAAATTAGGCGATCCTGTCGCCCATGTCACAACGTCACTGAAGTTAGTGTTCATTTGTGAAGCAACGATAGAAGTTCCTGCTGTGAAGTTGTTTGTTACAGCTAAAGCCGCCATTTAACGCAATCTCCTAGTCCTGTACATGCCTATTATGGAAGTCATACCCCATTTGCCTCTCGTTGAAGGTGTTGGGGTAACACTAAACCTCAAACTAATAGCCTTCGCTGTCCCAACTGTAGGCCAGCGAGCGAACCCATATATGTCCTCTGTGCCTATAGCAGCCCACTCAGACGTGTCCCACACGCCGTCACCAGTAGTTCCATCATCATTAACCCACGTAGCAGCAGCACCAGGACCATCTAAAGTCTTGGAATAGCACACATCTGAGCTTGCCAGACTGTAATCTTTGTAAACGCACATCACTATTACGGTGTTGTTGTCTGATAAAACGATGTTTCTTGGTTTACCCCAACGTTTAATAAAAGTCGGGCGGTTACCTTCAAACCAGCCTGTCTGATAAAAAGACTCTATTTCGTTAAAAGAAGCGTCATAAGTGTCTATATCGGCTGTTTCGTCATCGAGTTTGCTTATACGAGTAAAAGCAGAAATGGTCGTAATGTTAGACGTGACACCTATCGGGAAGTGTGTGCTGCCACTGGGGCGGTATGCTAACAGGCTTCGTGCGTTAATGT
>VTLG01008085.1_pt1 | contig 17721 bp, 25 predicted proteins | sample 4694571 | NCBI WGS metagenome assembly VTLG01 (sample SAMN12604809, study PRJNA352737) | marine metagenome | biome: ENVO:00000447; feature: ENVO:00000209|ENVO:00000569|ENVO:01000036; material: ENVO:00002151; isolation source: viral sequences binned using virsorter ... | reverse complement strand
TAGATTTGACTTCATCAGCATCATCATTATAATTATTTCATAGGTTCTCTCTCCTACAGATCCTATAAAGACCCTTGTAGTTTCCTTCTGGGTGGTTCTATAAGGGTCTATACAAAATATTTTTGACCCAAAAATTTGAAAGGCTTACGCATATATAGATTCTTGATTTTCCCCTTATAGGTTCTTTTTTTTATAGAAATATTGATATAACTAAGATCTTTTATTAGTAGTACTGTCATAGAGACAGCACTGCTAGTTAAGCCATGACTAGGGTCTAGGAGATTTGATCTTGATTTGGACAGTAAAAGGACAAAAATTGGACAAAGGGGGGGGTATATAGGGTCTATTGTTACAAAGTGTTAAGATCTATCTGTTTTTATTTTATCGATTAGGAACCTATAGTAATAATTCAATCAGTACTAGACCTAGTACTATTCCCAGAACCTTTTAAAAATTATGTCAGCTTATTTAACATCTAATGATGTATTAAATGCTTTATCAACATTCTTTGGTGATTGTTATTCCAGGGATGGATACAATGCAAGAACTGTTTTAGAGAACTGTGTATTTAATTCAATGAGAGCTAAATATCCAGAGGAGACAGACTATGAATATTTAAGGAATGATGCGGCGGCGGTTGTATCTATTGAATACAAAGCCAATTATTCAGAATATAAAAATTTAACCTGGTCTTATCTCTGTTTTGTTCATTTACTAAAAGAAAATGTACTCAGTTTAAAAGCTTTATATTCTGACCATCCTGATATGTGGGCTAATGATTATCAATTTAAAGTTAGTTCAACAGTTAGAGCGTGGATAAGAAATAGAGACACTAAGGGTCTTGCAAGCTTAGCAAGTATGCTTAGAGGCTATGATTATCAATCATGCGAGCATAAAGACTATGAGAAATCTGTAGGTTATTTCTTGCAGCAATCAATTAAAGAAGGTCTTTTAAAATTACTTATTGACTATCAATTAGAGGATGATCAACCTTGGTCATCCTGGACTGATCCACAATTAGAAAGCCATGTAATGTGTCTATCTGATATGTTGTAAAGCTCTTAGACAATCCCTTAAAGCCTCTTCGGAGGTTTTAAAGGGTTCTCTTAACAAGTGAACCTTAACCGCCCAGTTATTAACTAATTTCATGACTAAAGTTATTAAATTAAAGCTTACTGACTATCAATATGATTTGTTAAGTAGGATTGCAGCCGAAGACAAAAGACGTTTAAACGATCTTTTTTATTTACTTTTTGGTGAAGGTATTAAATTTTTTTATAGTGATAATGGAATCTCTATAAAGAAAAAACCTTTTGAATATACCGAAGAAGAAAATAAACAGTTAGCTAAAAATGAAGAGCTACAAAAAACAAAGGGATTTAATTCTCTTTCTTATGAAGAAAAAGCTCTTAAAGGCTATAAGCACGTTTGTCCCTGGATGGGTAATTTTGATGAAGGCGAAACCTTTATTGATAAATTAGCTGCTGAAGTAACCAACAACGCTTTTAAAACTGATGTCTAAAAACAAATACGACTACGAAGCAGAATTAAAAGCTGCTAAACGTGCAGAAATTGAGAGACTTTATTTTGAAATGGATCTCACTAATGATGAGCTACTAGCAGAATATAAAGCTCTTGATATTAAGGAGAATGATTCATGACTTCTTTAATTGTTTGGATATGCTTAGTCATTCTCTTGTATATCTTTATTAAAAATTTTAAAAACAACGCCTAGTTAACTCTAGGCTCTTTCTTTTTTTTATTTTTCCTAGGTACTTGTTGCCTATGATTCCTTCGCCAACTTTTATTATGAACAGATCAAAACTTTACGAATGGTTGCTTGATAATGATTGTCCTTTTGAATGGGATGTCGATGAAAAATCAAGTAATAATGAAACTGTAAAACTTATTTTTTCAGAGAAAGATAATGATTAAATGTCCTAACTGCAACAGCGATAATACTGCTGTCTTACAAACAAGAGAAAGGGAAGCTGCATATCTTTGGAGGTCTAGAACCTGCAAAGATTGTGGCAAAAACTTTAGTACAAGAGAGTACGCTCTAGAAGAACTTGCCAGGTTGATTGATAAAGATAAAGAATCACTTGATGTCATGCGTGGTCAATGCGATGACTTGTTAACTGATTTAAAAGGACTTATCTCTGAATATTCAAATGAAAAAGAGGTAAGCTAATGAAATTTACTGATAGTCAAAAAGATTTTATTCTTGATTCTCTTGCTACTGAGATTACTAACAAAGAGATTTATATAAAATACCTTACCGATAAAGCTGAAAAAGAAAATGACATACAACTCAAAAATAGTATAAGAAGATCGGTTGAATATGCTGTTGAAAAATTAGAAGAACTTGAAGAAATGATGAGAATAATAAATGAGTAAGCAAACTGATTTAGAAGATCGTATGTGGAGTCGTGGCTTTGATAGACGGCAACGCAACATCAACAACAAACTATCTAAAGGAACAGAGTCGGATACAGATTATGCAAAGACTATGATTAAAGCTGGTCTTTTGCCTTTTGTTGATGCCATACAACTCTTTCTTGACAGTGCTTGGAGGGGTACTCCAGGAGTAAAAGCTACAGCAGCAATCAAACTACAAGAATTTAAAGATGTTCATGTTATAGCTTTTATTACTTTCAAGGGTGTCATTGATGGTGCTTCTCAAAACAAAACAGCTACACAGATAGCTATGCAAGTAGGTCATATGCTAGAAGATGAACAACGGTTTACTTTCTTTGAACAGCAAGATAAAAAACATTTTAAAAACGTAAAGAAACATATATCAGATACAAATCATCAAAGGTATAGACGCAATATGATGAAAGGCCACATGAGAAACAGAGGGTTTGTATTTAAGTCGTGGTCGAAGGAGGACAAACTTAAGGTTGGGATGAGGCTTATAGATATAATGATTAGTGCTATTGGAATGGTAAAACTTGCAACTATTAGATCAGGAAAGCAAACAAAAACATATATTGAATTTACGCAAGGCACTATGGATTGGATAAAACGACAACGCAAAAATAGATTAGCTTGTTATCCATTGTATGAACCATGCGTAGAGCAACCGATTGATTGGACTAGCACTACTGAAGGTGGCTTTCATACGAAAAGACTTAGACATATTAAGGCAATCAAATCAAAAGATCTTACTTACCATGAAGAAGTAACAAAAAGAAAACCAACAGCACTTTATACAGCACTGAATTGTCTTCAGCAAACAAAGTGGGAGATAAATACAACTGTTCTTGAAATTGCTCAAAGCTGTTGGGATAGAAGTATAGAAGTAGGTTGTCTGATAGATGCTGAACCACTACCACAAATTCCAAAGCCACATGATATGGATACTAATGAAGATTCAAGATTATGGTGGAGAAAAGAAGAGAATATAAGACAAGATCAAAATGCACATGATCGAATGAAAAGATATCAATGTATTATGTTGCTTGATACTGCTACTAAGTTTGCAGAAGAACCATTTTGGCACGTTGCACAAGCAGATTTTACAGGCAGAATCTATTATGTATCAGGTATTTTTAATCCACAGGGTAATGATTTAGCTAGAGCTTTGCATAGATTTGCTGATGGGGCAGCAATAACAGACGAGAAAGCAAAGAATTGGTTAGGTATTGCAGGTGCTAACTCATGGGGCATGAGTAAATACAGTTATGAAGAACGTATTGAATGGTCTAAAACAGAGGGGGAAGCTTTAGCCAGGCAGATAGCAAGCAATCCAGAATCTTACATCAGCATATGGAGTAAAGCAGAAGAACCTTGGCAATTTTTGAGTTGGTGTCTAGATTTCAACGAGTTATTGGAACAAGGTTATGGCTATGTAAGTAAACATCCTGTATTGCTTGATGGTACAAACAATGGCTTTCAACATTTTGCAGCTATGTCTTTAGATAATAAGCTTGCAGCAAAAGTAAACCTAAAAAATTATGACGAGGTAGAAGATTTATATGAGGATGTAAAAGATCAGGTAATAAAAGAGCTTCGTGATTTAAGCTATGAACAAGTCTTGGCTGAAGATTGGTATAAACATCATCAAGTAATAACAAGAAAGATGATAAAAAAACCTGTTATGATGATTCCATATAGTGGTAAAACCTTTGGTATTACAAATGCTATACGAGATTATTTTATAGGGAGTGATGAGGAGTTGTCTTGGGATAAAGATTGCTTCTTACACAATCATTATCTTGCAAAAATTATAGAGAAAAGTGTAAATAATATTTGTCCTAAATGTATTTTAGTGATGAAATATTTAACAGAGATTGCAAGATGTTTTGGTAAAGAAGATAAAAATATAACATGGATTACACCATCTAAGTTTTATGTTAAGCAGCAATATTATAACTTTAATATGAAAAGAATACGCACCAAATTGCACACCAGCACTGTACAGTTGTCACTTCTTACTGAGACAACAGGAGTTGATAAAAGAAAAACTACACAGAGTTTTGCTGCAAACTTTGTTCATAGTTTAGATGCTGCTAATGTACATTTAGCATTGGTAAAAAGTAAAGCTAGTGGCCTAAATCAGTTCTGTACAATACACGATTGTTTTGGTTCACCTGCTGCACATATAGAAGAATTTATAGGTTATGTAAAAGAAAGTTTTGTTGATATGTATAGTAAAAATTTATTAGAAGATTTATATCAGCAAGCAGTTGAACAACTAGATGATCCTAGCCAGCTACCTATACCACCAGACATAGGAGATTTTGATGTCTGTGAAGTTTTATTAGCACCATATGTGTTTAGTTAAACAAAAACGTGACAAGTAATTTTTCTACGGTACTATCAGTGATACATCCAACATGGATGCAAATAAAAGAAAACCTTAACTGAAATTTCCAAATGAAACCAGAAGTTTTAAACATCACGACACCAGTATGTCTATTTCAATTTGCATGGCTGGTAGAACCTGACACTAAATTTGATGCGTCAGGTATTTGGCAGGTTGAATGTCTTATTAATCCTGATGATGCTACAGAAGTTGAAGAACAACTTAGTGGTTTACTCGAAAGATGGAAAGCACAACTAAAAACTGCTAATCCAAACAAAAAATTTAAGCTTGCTTCTTTACCTTGGGAGTTTACTGAAGTTGATGGTAAGCCATACTTCAAAGTAAAAACCAAGATGAAAGGAGGTGGAGTCAGAGCAGATGGTTCACAGTGGAAGCAAAGACCACCAGTATTATTCAATGCTGATGGTTCTCCTATGACAGAAGAGCAGAAGCAGAAAGTTAACAAGTGTGGTCCTGGTACAACTGGTCAGGTCAATATGCGTTGCAGTGGATGGGAAACAGCAGCTTTTGGTGTTGGTATAAAGATCCAGCCAGAAGCTGTCATCATTCACAACCATGTCGAATACATTAAAACCGCACAAGGCTATGGCTTTGAAACAGAAGAAGCAACCATCGAAGAAGAAAAGCCCAAAGCGAAAGCAGGGTTTGAAACAGTTGAGGCAGACGAATTTTAGAAGTAAGTTTGAAGCTGCAATAGCAGCTACATTACAAGCAAATAAAGTTCCTTACACCTATGAAACACTTGATGTTAACTACCAAATCAGTTGCGTTTATAAGCCTGATTTCATCCTTGACAACGGCATCTGTATTGAAACTAAAGGCTTCTTCTCAAAGGAAGACCGCAGAAAACATATTGCGATCAAGACGCAACGACCCGACCTAGACATTAGGTTCTGTTTTCAAAACAGCAAAGCAAAATTGAGTCGTGGCAAAAGAAGTTTAACCTATGGTGCTTGGGCTACCAAGCATGGGTTTCTCTGGAGTCATGGCTCTATCCCAGAAGAATGGTATGGAAACTAAAAGTAAATACGTCAGAAAAGAACCCTGCCCTGAGTGTGGCAGTAAAGATAACCTAGCCATCTATGACGATGGACATGGTTACTGCTTTGGTTGTGGCTATACGCAGCAACCACAAAAAGATAAACCCAGAAAATCTTTTGTTAAATCAGTGAAAAAACCTTTACTAAAATTTGTTACACCAAAAGCATTACCTAAACGTGCAATCACAAAAGAAACTTGTGAGCTTTTTAACTACGGAACATCTGAACATAATGGACAACCAGTGCAAGTTGCTACTTATGAAGACAAGTTAGGTAGACAAGTTGCACAACATATTAGATTTCAGAACAAAAAATTTATTTGGCTTGGTGAGGTAAGTGATTTACAACTATGGGGTCAGAGATTATGGAGACAAGTAAACACAGGTAATATGTTTGTGACTATTACAGAAGGAGAAATTGATTGTATGTCTGTTTCTCAAGCACAAAATAACAAGTACCCTGTAGTAAGTTTACCTTCGGGATCACAATCAGCTAATAAATATATAGCTGCAAATTTGAAATGGTTATCTCAATTTGTACGGATAGTAATTTGTTTTGACAGTGACAAGCCTGGCATGGATGCTGCCGAGAAAGCAATTAAAATCTTACCTCCTGGTAAGGCAGCAATATGTAGACTCCCTAGAAAAGACGCTAATGAAATGCTCATCGCAGGTGAGGGGGAAGAACTTAGAGATCTCTTATGGAAAGCAACACCTGTTAGACCAGATGGAATCCTTAATGCCTCTAACCTTTGGACAGAGCTAACAAAGAAAGGCAGTAATAGTATCTGTTCTTTTCCTTTCCCAGAACTAGATAAATTTTGCAAAGGGTTTCGTAAACAACAGATGCTTTGTATAGCAGCAGGTAGTGGTACAGGTAAGTCAACTATATGTCGTGAATTAGCACATCACTTCATGAAGAATAATCTAACCGTAGGTTATATAGCACTAGAAGAATCGGTACAAAGAACAATGCAGGGGATACTCGGTGTAGAGATGAATAAACCCCTGCATCTTGAGGATAATGTAGAAGAAACAGAAGGGCTAAAACAATCGTTTGATAGGTTGTTTGGTACAGGAAAACTATTCTTATATGATCACTTCGGATCTATTGATCCTGATAGATTAGTTGAACAGATACAATATCTTGCAACAGCAGAAGGAGTAGATGTTGTTATCTTGGATCATCTAACAATAGTTGTCTCTGGTATCAGTGATCTTGATGAGAGAAGAGCTTTGGATGTGGTATGTACAAAGCTTCGACAAGTAGTTGAATCTACTGGCATAGGTCTAGTTATTGTTTCTCATCTGCGTAGACCAGAAGGTAAAGGGCATGAAGAGGGTAACAAGGTTTCTTTGAATCATTTGAGGTCGAGCCATTCAATAGCCCAACTATCTGATTTGGTAGTGGCCTGTGAAAGAAACCAGCAATCGGAAAGTTATGCAGAAAGAGCAGAACTACAGTTAAGAGTATTGAAGAATAGACACACAGGAATGACAGGACCAGTAGATAAATTATTGTATGACGAAAAGACAGGAAGACTTGTAGTACCTATGGAGAGTTACTTCGGAAACTAATGACTTTACTTATTGACGCTGATTGGCTTATCTATTCCTCATGTTGTGCCTGTGAGCAAGACATACAGTGGGATACTAACCTACACACACTTCATGCAGATGAAAGAGATGTGCATGACATGGTTGATGGTAGAGTTGCACATTATCAAACTATTGCTGAAGGTGATAAGAATGTTGTTATGTGCTTTACAGAGTATCCAACATTTAGACATACAATATATCCAGAATACAAAGCTAATAGAAAACACAAAAGAAAACCTTTAGGTCTTCGTAAAATTATTGAAGGGGTCAGAGAAAGATATACATCTGAAAGCTATCCTGGTTTAGAAGGTGATGATGTGATGTCTATTCTTGCAACATCAAAAAAATATGAAAACCCAATAATAGTTTCAGTAGATAAAGACATGAGATCTGTACCTTGTACCTTACTCGCAGGTGATGACATGGAACTAATAACTAAGCGTAAAGCTGATAGACATTGGATGATACAAGCTCTTACAGGAGACAGTACAGATAATTACTTTGGTATAGATAAAGTAGGACCAGTAACAGCAGAAAAGATATTAGGTGAAGCTAATACACTAGAACAAATGTGGGAGAAGGTAGTAGCTGCTTACGAAAAAAAGAAATATAACTTTGCTGATGCTGTTCTTAATGCACAACTCGCAAGAATACTGAGAGATGGAGATTTTGATTTTGATACAGGAGAAGTATCCCTGTGGACTCCATAAAAAAACACTAGCAATACGGGCTGTTTACATTGCTAGTGCTTCTTTACAAAAAAACACCAACAGCGCAGTAGCATGGGCTGTTGGTGTTTCCGTGTTAGATGAAACCAGAGATAATAGAAGGGCAGTGATTCGTGGCACACGCAATGCTTCCAAATATGCCGTACTCTTCCAGTTCATTGATAGCTTATCACAAAAATTATATACAGCTATACTTTATTCTATAAATTGACATATACTAAATATAAATCGTTTAATTTATGGCATCTGCAAAACTACCAGTTATAACAGATGAAATGATTTTTGCCCTAGATCAAATCTTTCCTCATCGCCATCCTGATTTGTCTTTATCTGATAGAGAGGTATGGTATAAAGCAGGGCAGCGTTTTGTTGTTGACTTCTTAATTGAAGAACAAAGACGACAAAAAGAAACGATGCTTACTGAATCAATTTTGGAGAACTAATTATGTGTGCAGGTAGACCACCAAAGCCAAAGCCTTTGCCACCACCAAGACCTACAGCTCCAGCACCAGAAAGGACTGTTAAGAAAGTAGGTGCTCCAAGAAGAAGGAAGCAAATGACTCAAGGTCTTAAAGGTCAGCAAAGAAGACCAACATCTGGAACAGCTTCTTTGCGTTTAGACCGATTAGATACTGGAAATGATCCTAATCTAAATATATAAATGGAGTATTCACAAGGCGGTAAGACTGCTGCTGGCCGTTATGAACAACTGGTCAGTGGCAGATCAACTTATGAGAGAGAGGGCAAAGAGTCTTCAAAACTTACGTTGCCAAGTGTTATTCCAGAAACCACATCTGGCACAAGGGCGAGAGTAAAAACTCCTTTTCAAAGTCTTGGAGCCAAAGCTGTAAACAGTCTTGCTGCAAAACTTTTAATAACATTATTACCTCCAGGTACTGCATTTTTTAAGTTAATAATAGATCAACTTCTACTTATGCAAGAGGGACAAAGTGAAGTTCAAAGTGAAATAGATAAAGGTTTGAGAGCATATGAAAATGCTTTGATGGATGAGATAGAAATATCAAATGATCGTGTTGCAATGTTTGAAGCATTAAAGCATTTGATCATAGGTGGTAATGTTCTTCTTTACTTAACAGATAAAGGATTAAAAGTATATCCATTATCTAAGTTTGTATCTAAAAGAGATTCAGTAGGTAATGTTTTAGAAATACTTACAAAAGAATCTGTTAACCCTCAAGCTTTGCCATCTGATTTTCTTGCAAAAATTAAACAAAAAGATAATTATGACGAGAAAACTATGGGTGATGAGATTGATATATATACTTGTGTAAAAAGAAATGGCGATGACTTTATGTGGCATCAAGAATGTCAAGGAGAAAAGATACCTGGTACTGATGGAAGATCTAAAGTTGATGTCTCTCCTTGGATTTTACTAAGGTGGATACGGATTGATGGAGAAGATTATGGTCGTGGATACGTTGAAGAGTACCGAGGCGACCTCATATCTCTTGAAGCTTTAACTCAAGCTGTTATTGAAGGTGCTGCTGCAAGTGCAAAAGTTTTATTTCTCGTAAATCCAAATGGTCAGACAAGGGCAGCAACTTTAGCAAAGGCCCCAAATGGAGCAATAAGAGAAGGAAGTGCAGCAGATATTTCTGTCATGCAAGTAGGGAAGCAAGGTGACTTTGCTGTTGCACAACAAGCAATGCAACGTATTGAAGCTAGACTAGCAGATGCTTTTCTTATGGCTAGTTCTGTACAAAGACAGGCAGAAAGAGTAACAGCAGCCGAGATAAATCTATTGGCTCAAGAACTTGAGAACTCGCTTGGGGGAACGTACTCTATTCTTTCCCAAGAGTTTCAATTACCATATCTCAAACGTAGGATGCACATGATGGTAAGGTCTGGAAAAGTTAAAGCCTTGCCAGAAAAATTAGTAAAGCCTAAGATAGTGACAGGGATTCAAGGTCTTGGTAGAGGTAACGACAGAAATAAACTCATTGAGTTTATCGGTACTGTAGCTCAAGCACTTGGACCAGATGTGATGCGTCAGTTTGTCAATGTAGATGAAGCAGTTAAACGTCTTGCTACCTCTATCGGAATTGACACTACAAATCTAATTAAAACACAAGAGCAAATTGCAGCAGAGCAACAACAAGCTCAACAACAACAGCTTATACAATCTCTTGGACCTGCTGCTTTAGGATCTAAATTACTTGATCCTAAAAACAATGCTCAAGCACAACAACTAACGGAGGAACTTGATGCCAACCAAGAAGCAGCCTAGAAAAAGGGATGAGAACGGTAAGTTTGTTGCCAAAGCACAAGAACCTGTGGTAAAACCTGTAGTAAAAGAACCTGTTGTGGCTAAAAAAACATCATCAAATGATGTAATTACTAGACATGGCAGTACACTACATTCAAGTTAAGTAATCATTTATGACTTCATCACAACTAAACGTAACTGAAACACCACCAATGTCTCAACAAGATCTTGAAGGTCTTAAAGATGAGAATGGTTTGTATGCTGGTAAATTTAAAACTGTAGAAGATTTAGCAAACAGCTACAAAGAACTAGAAGGTAAGCTTGGTGCTACTGAAACTACAGAAGAAGAAACAGAAGAGGTTACTGAAGAAAATGAAAGCGAAACAAATTACCATGATATATATGGCGATGGCTTGGCTGAAGTCCTAGATGAGGTTGGTATTGACCCAGAAGATATTACAAATAGATTTTTAGAAACTGGAAACATAAATGATGATGATTATACAAAATTACAAGAAGGTGGCTTTTCTAAACAAGTTATTGATACCTATTTAGATGGTATTAGATCTCAAGGAAATGTTGCAGAAATCGCTAAAGGAGAGATTTCAGACATTCAACAGATTGCAGGTGGAGAACAAGGCTATGAACAAATGAGATCTTGGGCTAATGAAAATTTATCTAAAGATGAAATTGTTGCTTTTGATAATTTAACTGCAACAGGTTCAGCACCAGCAATTAAACTAGCAGTGCAAGGACTCTATTCACAATACAGTAATGCTATGGGTATCGAACCAGATTTAGTATCAGGAAGACCATCAAGTAATGGATTAGCTCCATACAGATCAGCAGCAGAAGTTACTGCTGCAATGAGTGATCCACGTTACGGAAAAGATATGACTTACACAGGAACGGTGCAAGAAAAGTTGCGTGAAAGTGATGTCTTTAGAAGATCTAGATAATGGCTAAACCTAATAACCCAAAGCTTTATGCAAGAATAAAAGCAAAGGTAAAAGCAAGGGTCAAAAAATGGCCTAGTGCCTACGCAAGCGGACAGCTTGTAAGAGAATACAAAGCAGAAGGTGGTACTTATCGTTCTTAATTATGGGTTTATCTGACAAACAAAAAAAGAATCTCGATAAAACTGGTGATGGTAAAATCACTAGAGAAGACCTTATGATTCTTCGTGCAAAAAAGAAAAAGAAGAATGGCAAAACTTACACTTAATCAAATGAGAACTCTGAAAAAACATTCAGAGCATCATTCAAAAAAACATATGGATATGATGAAGAAGCTAATGCGTGAGGGTTCTTCATTTAAAGCTGCACATAACAAGGCACAAAAACAAGTAGGCAAATGAGTCTAAAAAGATGGTTCAAAGAAAAGTGGGTTGATGTTAAAACAGGCGAACCTTGTGGTCGTAAGAAAGGAGATGGCAGACCTTACCCTGCTTGCAGACCTTCAGTAAAAGTTGATAAGAAAACACCAAAAACTACAGGTGAAATGACTAAAGGGGAAAAAGAAAAATTTAAAAAAGAAAAGACAGGTCCAAAAAATATTAGCTATCAACATAGAAGAAAAAAATCGAGAGATAGGTTAAGACTTGCATAAAGGTGTTATATTTTAAGTAGCTTACATTTTTTATGTCTAACGGAGTATCTCTACGCAAAGAACATAAAGATCCCAAAGGTGGTCTTAATGCAAAAGGTCGTAGAAAATACAACCGAGAAACAGGTGGAAACTTGCAAGCTCCTGTTACTAAAAAGACAGGTCTTTCTCCTCGCCAAAAAGCCAGAAGAAAATCTTTCTGTGCAAGAATGGAAGGAAATAAAGGACCGATAAAAAAAGATGGCAAGCTGACTCGCAAAGGTCTTGCATTACGCAGATGGCAATGTGGGTCTGTAAAAACAGAAAAGTGAAAATCTAAATATCAAAAGTGCCTGATGCGTCAGATACCACTTTAGAGAACAGACAGTAGCGAAGTAAGTTTCTAAAATTCAATTAATTTAATCCAAAGGTTTTACGATGAGTAATGCTACTGTATCTCGCCTTGGTTTAGTCAATAATACAGGAACAGACTTTGACGCTCTGTTTTTGAAAGTGTTCAGTGGAGAGGTGCTAACTGCGTTCACACGCAATAACATCTTCAATGATCAACTTCATTCTGTTCGTACTATAACCTCAGGCAAATCGGCACAATTTCCAGTTTTAGGCACTGCCACTGCCTCTTATCATACACCTGGAAATTTACTTACTGGAGGCAACCAAATCAGACACGGTGAGCGTTTGATTTCAATAGACGACCTATTAATAGCGGACGTTTTTGTAAGTCGCCTCGAAGAATTGAAGAATCACTATGACGTTAGGGCAGCTTACGCTGATGAACTCGGCAAGGCTCTAGCTAAAACATACGATTCTAATGTCGCAAAAATGATCGCAAATGCGAGTCGTGCATCTTCAACACTTACAGGTATTGCAGGTGGACTTACCTTAACTCTTGGTTCTGGTAATACTGCTTCAGCAAACGTATCTGGTGATGAGATAGCTGCTGCTATTTATGACATAGCTCAAGCATTTGACGAGCGTGACATTCCTCCTACAGACCGCTTCTGTTGCTTGCCTCCAGCCGAATATTATAAATTGGCCGAAAGTGCAACCAGGACAGTGGATGTCGATTTCAACCCTGGTGGTAATGGTTCGTTTGCTTCTGGTAAAATCCAGCAAGTTGCAGGTATTCCTGTGATGATGAGCAACAACATACCTCAATCAAACGTCAGCAGTAATCCAAGCGGTGCAAACAACACCTACTCAGGTGACGATAGTAAAACTATCGGACTTGTTTTCCACAAATCAGCAGTCGGTACTGTCAAATTGATGGACATGACAACTGAGATAACAGGAAATGAGTATGCAACGATGTACCAAGGAACATTGCTTGTTGCGAAGTACGCACTTGGGCATGGAATCCTAAGACCAGAGTGTGCAGCTACTATTAAGTTATCTGCTTCTTAATACTTCTTAATTTCAATTTATAGGGTATCTTATTATTAGATGCCCTTTTTTTATACCCATGTATCACTCAACTGACACCAAAAAAAAGAAAAAAAAATCGACAAAAACTAGAGATGATCTTAAAATGACAAATAAAAAGTCGAGGTATTAATTATGTTTGGTAAAAAAAATAAATTAACAGGTCAAGCATTTATTGACTTTTATGAAAAGAAACTAAGAGATACTGGTAAAACAACTCTTGGTGAAAAGGCTAGATATACTAAAGAAAAAGCTAAACTTAGAAATAAAGCTCTCAAAGAATTAGGTAATTAAAAATGAGTGTTATAGCTGCAACCACAAAACTAGAAAGCATCAACATCATGATGGCTGCTATAGGCGAAAGTCCTATAAATACATTGCAAGGAACTTTACCTGTTGATGCTCAACTTGCTATTGATACTTTGCATGAACAAGACAAAGCTGTTCAAAGTGAAGGTTGGAGTTTTAATACAGAAATAGATGTTACTTTGACTAGACATCCTGTAGAAAAAACTATAGCGTTACCTACAGATATATTAAGAATTGATCCTAATATTCATCAACACCCTACAGTTGATGCAATACAACGTGGTTTAAAACTATATGACAGAATAAATCACACCTTTGAATTTGAAGATGATTTAATATGTACAGCAGTTTATTTTAGAGAGTTTGAAGAAATACCAGAACCAGCAAGAAATTATATAACTATAAAAGCTGCTCGAATTTTTATTGATAGATTAGTAGGAGACAATGCTTTACGAGGATATACTGAACAAGACGAGACAAGAGCTAGAGCCGTTTTACTAGAAACTGATTTAGCAAATGCAGATCATAATATCTTAAGAGGAGATCCATCTTTAACTAGCGTATTTGATACTTACTCACCTGCAAACGTACTAATTAGGTAATCATGCCTCTCATCTCTAGATCAATACCTACATTATTAAGAGGTATATCACAATCTTCTGATGCTACAAAAAAGCCAGATCATGCAGAAATTCAAGACAATGCCAATAGTGATCCAATATTAGGTCTTGTAAAACGCTCTGGTTCTCAGTTTGTATCTACTCTAATTGACAACGAAACTACAATCGGTGATGCCAAGGTCCATATGATAAATAGAGACACAACAGAAAGATATGTTGTTGTCTTCAGTACTAATAATGTAAGGGTATTTGATCTTGATGGTACTGAATTAGATGTATTTAAACCTGATGGAATTAGTTACTTATCTTGTACTTCTCCTAGGTCACAAATAAAAACTATAACTATTGCTGACTTTACATTTGTTGTTAATACAACGGTTACTACTGCAATGGATTCAGCCGTATCGGGAGGTGGTAATACAGAAGCAATAGTATTTTTTAATCAAGTTTCTGATGCAACAACTTATTCAGTTACAGTTGATGGTACTACAGTTACAAAAAACACATCTTCAGACAATCCTTTAAGTACATCTACTGTTGCAACTTCAATAAAATCTTCGTTAGATTCTGCACTTACTGGATTTACTATTGCAAGAAATGGTCCTGTATTACATATTAAAAAGAATGACAACTCTGATTTCTCAGTAGATTCTTCAGATACTCAAGGTAATTCACAAATAACAACTGTAAAAAATTCAGTTCAACAATTTACAGACTTGCCTACAGTTTCACCAAATGGAATGGTTGTAGAAATTAAAGGAGATGATACTACTAATTTTGATAACTACTATGTAAGGTTTGTCACTAATAACGGTAATGACTTTGAAGAAGGTCAATGGGAAGAATGTGCAGCTCCAGGTATTCCATTTAAATTTAATTACTCAACAATGCCACACGTTTTAGTAAGACAAGCTAATGGCAAGTTTAGGTTTGCAAGAGTAGATGGAGGTACATATGCACTAAGTCATCCAACTTCTGCTACCTATTCTCAATCAGGAACCACTGTAACTGTTACGTCTAGTAATCATGGATTTTCCGTTGGTAATACGGTAGATATTATATATAGTTCGGGAACTGCTGTTAGTGGAGACTTTACAATAGCTAGTGTTCCTAACGCTAATACTTTTACATACACTGCTGTTGACACCTTATCAACAAGTGGTAATGCTACTTTTGGTGTGCCAAATTATGGACTACCTGTATGGGCTGAACGGATTACTGGAGATTTAGAATCTGCTAAAAATCCATCTTTTATTGGTGCAAAAATAAACAATGTATTTTTCTTTAGAAATAGATTAGGTTTTCTAGCTAACGATAATGTAATCCTGTCAACTGTATCTCAGTTTTTTAATTTTTTTCGTGAAACTGTATTAACAGTTATAGATAGTGATCCTATTGATGTAGCTGCTTCACATACAAAAGTTGCTATTCTCAAAAATGCTGTAAATATGGGAGAGAAATTAGTATTATTCTCAGATCAAACGCAATTTGTTTTAAGCAGTTCAGCAGATAATCTTACACCAAAAACAGCTAACGTCTTAGTTGCAACAGAATTTGAAAGTAGTGACGCTGCAACACCTGTTGGTGCTGGTAGTTCTATCTATTATCTTACAAGCAAAGGAGTTTTTGCTGGTCTTAGAGAGTATGTTACTCAAACAGGAATAGACGTAAAAGATGCTGCTAACCTCACAATTCATGTTCCCCGATTACTTCCTAATGATATTTATAAAATTGCTATTTCTACTAATGAAGATGTCTTAGTGTTATTAGGAGCAAAAAATCCAAATATACTATATGTAAATAAATGGTTATATGGAGGTAAAGGCGAAAAAGTATTAAATGCGTGGTTTACTTATACCTTTAGTGATGCTAGAGCTATTTTGAATGCAGACTTTATAGGTAGTGATTTGTTTTTAGTAAATGAACAAACTGTTGGTGCAGGTGTTAATACACAAGTTAATTTAGAAAAGATTCCATTTGAACCAGATTTTAAAGAACCTAATAGTGACTATCAAGTTTATTTAGATCGTAAAATAACAGAAGCATCAACTGGAGTGTCAATGAATTACAACTCCACTATAAGAGTAACTGAGATAACTGTTCCTTATAATTTAGATGAAAATATGGTAGCTGTAGGAAGAGAATTTGCACCCGCTGTTTTTGCAAGATACGCCAGTACAACTTCTAATAATACGGTTACAGTTACGTTAGCAAATCATGGATTTGTTACTGACGATCAAGTTGAAGTTGCATTGCCAACATCAAATATATCTAGCTTTGCTATTGAAACAGTACAAGATGTTCAAGATTTTATTGCCGAAAATCCTACTGCTATTGCTGGCAGTACTACTGGCAAATTTCTTATTACTAAAGTAGATGATAATACTTTTACTCTTGTAACCCCTACAAACATGGGTACTGCTTCAAACGTAATATGTACTACAAGAGAGTCAGGTTATTTCTTTGACTTTTATGGCAATAAAGAAGACCTTTTGCCAGGACAAGTTTTATCTGCTTTTAATCTTGTTGGAGGTAGTCACATTGTAAATATTTTAGGTGATGTAAGAAAAGCTAAATTTATTATTGGAGAACCTTATGAAATGCACTACAGATTTGCAAAGCAACGTCTTACAGAAAGTCCTACTCAAGGAAGTGAATTAATTAGTGGCAGATTACAGTTAAAACATTTTTATTTAAAATTTGAAGACACAGGATTTATGCAAGTTGAAGTTACTCCTGATAACAATACGACTTCTAAATATGAATTTACGTCTACATTAGGTACAGAAACAAGTACTATTGGTCGTGTAAATTTAGAGACAGGTACATTTAAAGTTCCTGTTTTGAGTAGAGCAGATAGAGTTACAATAGATGTTAAAAATAAAACTCATTTACCTACAAACATAACAAGTGCTGAGTATGAAGCGACATTTTATATGAGGTCTAACAGAAGGTAATGGGATATATAAGAAAAGCAAAATTAAAAGATCTTAACCATGTAGTAAAAAACTTAAGGGTTATGGATAAGATTGAAGTCTTTTATCAAACAGGACAGAAACCAGAAGATGCAATAAGACTTTCTTATCTATACACCAAAGAAAATATGGCAATAGCTGATGATGATGACAACCCTATAGGTCTATGTGGTGTTGTTTCTGATGGTTGTATATGGATGGTTGCTACAGATGATTTGTTTGTAAATAAAAAATATAAGATACAACTTATAAGACAAGGCAGACAATGGGTAGATAGTCTGTTGAAAAATTATAATTTGTTATACAATATGGTATATGCAGAGAATGATTCTGCTATAAAGTGGTTAAGGTGTTTAGGGTTTACAT
>VTLG01004583.1_pt1 | contig 17723 bp, 24 predicted proteins | sample 4694571 | NCBI WGS metagenome assembly VTLG01 (sample SAMN12604809, study PRJNA352737) | marine metagenome | biome: ENVO:00000447; feature: ENVO:00000209|ENVO:00000569|ENVO:01000036; material: ENVO:00002151; isolation source: viral sequences binned using virsorter ... | reverse complement strand
TTAATTGCACGAGAATCAGAGACATTATTTAGCTCTTCGTCTGAGTAGGAATTTGCCCTACCATATTGCATTAACTCTGCTTTTTCTTTTTCTGCAGTTGCCTGATCCTTCCACTCGGGGATCATCTCCTCAAGTTTCTGTGCTTCGGAATAAAGATTCCGCTGCTGCTCAAGCTTACTTTGTTCTGCCAACTGTTGCTGCATGTGAAAAACTTTCTGCTGCGCTACTTCACGCTCAGAAGTTTTCTCCTGCATCTCCTGTCTTTCAACCAAGAATTGCATTGGATTTTCAGCTTTTAACTGGTTCCAATACTCGTCTGAGTTTTCGACTTCCTCTACTTTTTTAAGTGAGTCATATTCGTCTTGTAATTGATTAGCGAGTGATTGAATTGCTCTCAAAGAGTTTCTCTCCTCGTCTAGCTGTTTTCTTTCAACAGCTACTTCCTGAGTCTTTTTTGTATAATCCTGCTGCCGAAGAACATAATTTTGAAGTTCACCTTGGTCCACCTCAATAACTGCTCCGTTGTCCCCGAAGGGCAAAGCATATTTTTGAGCCTCAACCTGCTGCTCTTCTTCCTCTTCCTCAATAACTTCTTCTTCAGAAGATTCCTGTTCCTCTTCAACAGTTTCTAAATGATCAACAGCTTGCGTGGGTTGCTCTTCTTCGAGTCCCTCGGATTCTGCTGCTACTTCTTCAGGTTCCTTACCTGATAAAAGGGTTGCAAACGCACCTTCTGCTGCTTGCATACTTCCTTCTTGGGGTTGTGCTTCACTCATTTTCGTTTTAGTCTCAATGATTTAGCTTCTATACTCCCCTCATTCAGTATTCTTATAAGTGCTTCTTTCAATTCGTCTAATAACTTAATTCTGTTGTAGTGCAATTCACGAATATCTTTATCAAGCGGATCTGTGTTAATAAGTTTCTCGGTAAGAACCTTTCTTAATTCTTCCCACGCTTCATTAAAGATTTGTGATTTATAGATCCTCTGAGCCTCTTCTGCTCGAAAAATTTTATCTGAATCTGCCAAAGTTATAGTACCCTCTTTTTAAACATAAATTATTCTACCCCTTGTTGCTCCCGGTGAACCTGAAATCCTGCACCGAAAATTGGTAGTGCAACTGCAGGATTTACTGCCCTAGAATTATATCTACGCATAAGCAAAGTATATTGAGGGGTTTAAACATCATTGAACCATTCTAAGTGATCTTTAATAACTGTTTTTATTTCTTCTATTGAAGATTTACTATTTATTATTATCTCTTCATCCCAATCAGGTTTCCCAAAAGTTTGACGATTATGCATCCTCTCTGCTGTTTCAGGCAATTCATGATCTGATACCCTAATTGTTGTCCCATCAAAACCACCTTTATTCATATAGTAAGAAGAAACTTTGCCATTATGCTTACTGGTGTGACTAACTTCCCACCCGTCTTTTTTCATTTCTCTTATAGTAGCTTTTAAATTTGCTTTCCTTACTGCCCTAAACGTGTCTTGAACGTATTCCGCACCATAACCTGCTTCAGTTTTTATTTTATCTAATTCTGTCTTATTCCAAAATGCAGCATTTGGGTTGTTAAGAAATTTATTTATAAATGCGGATTCATTTGCTTTGGAAGGATTAATTTTTCTCGGAACTACTTCAATAGTGTCATAGACAGGGTGAAGTTTACCCCTGATATTTATCTTGCCTACTTCCTCACCAAATTTTAAATCACCTCTTGATGAAGGTCTTAATCTAGGTTCTGAAGGTTGATTAGGATATTTAGTAAGATCAACATTCCCAATATCTGAATCAAGAGTGTAATAATGTTTATTACCCTGCTCTACTGAAATTATTGTAGGGGTGTCAACTGGAGGTTTCCCCACCCATTTCCAACCTGCTCTTTGTTTAAATAAATTTACTTTTACTTTATTACCTGCAGATTTATCATCAATAATACTTGCAGTAGGTTTCCCAACCCCAAATTTAATTCCGTCCTCTACATTTACTCTCCCTTCAGTAAATGATCCTGTTAACTCTTTTTTATCGGGACCAAGATAAGCCCCTTCCCCACCATAAACTTTTTTAGGTACTGGTCTTACAGATTTTAAATTTTTGAACATCCTTGCCAGATCAAGAGGCGTAGACAATATGCCCCCCAAAAGCCAAGGAGCAGAAAGAGCAGTGTCTAAAGCTTCTACCCCGGCCCAAATGCCGTGTGGCATTGCTTCCCAATATTTACCCTGCGACAATAAACCTTCTGCTTTTGCTGATTCTTGAACAGATCTTTTTCCAGAACGATATTGCCCTTCCACCGGAGTCATATCTGCTCTTAATTCTGATATACGATATTCCAATTCTTCGGGGGAGATCTTTGGTAGGGTTCCTTCCCACATAAGGTCAGACAACCAAGGTTTAGATTCCTTTGGTTGTTCTTTAGGTGCTAATAATCCTGTGCCAATATCTGTCCTAGTGGACATATCTGAAGGGGGGGTTAAGCTGCTCGGTTGATTTTTCTGAATCTGTTGTAAGATCCGATCTAGGTAAGAGGTTTCAGTTGTACCCCCCTCATAAGGTTCAGCCACTTTTTCTCCTGCTTAATCTACGTTCAGCTTTTTTAAGGTTATTTTGAATATATTTATCAGCTTGGCTATCTGTTAGTCCTTTTTCAGTTGCCTGTCTTCTGAGTTTGCTTTGAAGTTTTGTAGAAACATATCCGCGCCACTGCTCTTTCTGCTTTAGACTCAACCTTGGAGAATCTTCAGTAATCATATTTTGCTCGCCTGAACAACAAGGATCAGTATTCTTTTTGCAATGATTGCACTGATAATGACCGTGGACAAAAACGTGGTAGGTGAGAGTTCCACAGTGTTCACATTTATGCAGGTCAAGCATCAGGGGTTATCTGGGAAGTATCTGTATCCCCTCTTTTCGATATTCATGATTTCTGAAGGTGATAATATCCCTTCATCCCTCAAGGTATTTAATTCACTTGGTGTAATTGATTTACTGCTGTTGTCTGGTCCTCCACCTCGTTTTCGTAAAGCACGAATTTCCGAAGGACTAAAAACACCTTCCTCTCGCAAGGTCTGTAATTCACTTGGTGTATATCCTTTTCCTTTTGGCATAAGCTAATCTCCTTGTTTGTTAATTTTTGCTGCTTCAAGCAGACCCTGCTGCCTGATCATTTCACGATTAGTTTCAATCATTCCTCGAAGCTGCGTTGTATCGATACTCTGATTGTATTTTGCACTGAGTTCCTGAAGCTTAATTTGTGCATCAGTTTCTATTTCTGCAGACTTCAGTGCTGCGTCTGTCTGTGCCTTATCTTCGTCAAGTTGAAGCCTCATTTGATCAAGTTCAAGTTGTCCTTTTGCTAATTGCACCTGCATCTGCATCATTTGCATCTGCATCTCTTCAGGAGAAGGTTTCTCAGGTTCAGGTTCTCTTGGAGGTTCTTTTGCAGGATCTTTAAAGAATTCTTCTGAGTTCTTGAAGCCACTAAGTTCTGTCATTTTCCTCAGTGTGTTTGAATACTGCTGAACGTTGACAAGTGGATTATCAGGACCAACAGTTTTTATAATTTCTTCCTGCTTTGCAGCAATTACCTGAAGTGCCTGCATTCTTAAGTTTTCGTCTCCTCCTCCAAGTGCAACATTGATCATTACGTCATAACCTGTGTCCCAAGCAGCAGGGTTCATTGGAACCCACTCGTTTCGGAGCCTGATCATTGTCTCGCGATCCTGATGCTGCACGATCAGCTTCAAGATTCCCTGATATAAGGGTTTAAGTGCAGTTTCTGCAAAGTTCCGCGCAATATACTCGATCTTCAGTTGTGCAGCAGAAAGGGTTCCTGAAACTGCAATTGGAGAACTTGACATTAAGCTGCTCGGATCTAAACCGAGTGATGCTTTTGAGATCCCGGTCCTGTTCTCGGTTATCTCAGAAAAATAGTTCAAGATCCCCTGTGCCTGTTGGCCCACAAACGGTACCGTCAGCGGCTTGACTGCATCTCCTGTTCGCATTCTGATAAGACTCCCTGTTTCCACGTTCATTAAATCTGACACCGAAACCTGACCGTCTATAAAACTCATTCGCGGGAATATTGATAGACTAAGACTATCCAACATTCCTCGCATAATCTGTGTCTTCGTTTTCTGAATATCGCGTAAAATATCGAAAAGACCTGCGCCAACAGCATCATGAGGTTCGCGATAAGGGGTCAGGTGAACGAAAGGAAATTCGTTTACAGGCTCATTCATCAGGATCTTGTCGAAGTTTGGACCTACTATTCCAACGCGCCTGATTTCTGTGAAATCGTCTAAATCGTAATCCGCTTTTATATAAAGTTCGGTGTATAAAAGCCTTTTCGATGCCTCCTGATATGCAAGTCCTTCCTTACCCTGAATCTCAGGTCTCCTTGAATAAAACTCCTCTGCCTGATCCAAATCGTAAGTGTCACCTGCAAAGTCTATAAAATCCTCTTTTTGGTATCCCAAAGCGACAAGATCTGAAACGGTTACTACTCTCCTGTGTGCAATCAGGTCTGTAGAAGGGTCTCCAAAGCCCTTAGAACGCCTGTTGAACAAAATCTCTTCCGGTGGAATACATTCTAGCCTGAACTTCCCCTTGTTTGACCTGCGCTTCACCTCGATATCGTGAATCATAGGCATTTCTTCAGGAGACATGTCTGACCCTGACGCAATCGGCCTTGAATCTATAGAAGAGATCTCAATTTGATCATCCTGCATCAGTGCTGCAAGTGTATCGTCATCAAGACCTGTGTAGGAATATCCTTCAACCTCTTTTGCATATTCATAGAAATATTTAACAAATCCTGATCCTACAACAAGTGCGTCCTTCATTGCATCATGCAGCACATTATAGAAATTCGACTCGTTCAGGCAGTGCCGGACATAATCGGTTGCCTGAAGTGCAAAAGGTTCGTCCTCGGGTTGCCGGGGCATAAACTCTAGGACTCTTTCTGAAGAAGTGAAGATTTTTAGAAGGGAAGGAAGGATACTGTTGACAGTATCGCGCAACGTGGAGTCAATATACTGAGATCGGCCTTGTTCTTCGTCACCATATTCTTTTTGGTGGTAAACGTCAATTGCATCAGACCTGTGTGGTGCAAGGTGGTTCTCCAGAAAGTCTTTTGCATCCTCAAGCTGATCTCTGCAGTGAGAAAGAAACTCTTCGTCATCAAGGTGTGCAACTTCAGGAATCGAAGAGTCACCTTCTTGTGTATATTCGTCTATTTCTTCTGACATAATCTCGAGATAAATAAAGACTATGCTAACAGAAGGATATTAGTAATTTTTTTTACTGAATTCCGCGGATATCCCTCACCAAGGGTTTGTTCCAAGATATTCGCTCTCCTCCGCTCAAAATTGCGGGATTAGTGGCAAAAGTAAGACAAAAAGCGTCTGCATAATCAGGTGATTTCTCCCCCCTTTTCCGCATCTCGTCTTTTGACTCAATCAAGTACCTACCTCTAGAGTCAAACTTGTACCTTGGCGCAGAAAGTTCTCTTATTAGTTCAGGATCATCTGGAATGCTGCACGTTTTCTTCTCAAAGAACTCCCTTGCCTTGTACCAAAGTTCTGCTCTCAGGTTTCCGCATTCGTTAACAAGTGCAGAACTCTCAGAAACGTTGATACCCCTACAGGGTATAATACCAATTTCAGAAATTCGATCTGTCAGACCTGCTCCAATTCCGATACTGTCAATTAATAATTCTGCACACTGCTGATCAGGTTCAGTATTTTCAAATTCGTTCATGATCTCGCCTGCCAAACTCATTAGGTCTAGCTTTCTCCAAGTTTTAATCTTTTCAAGAATTTTACCACCTTGTCTCTTGCATAGTGCAGACTTATCTCTTCCCATTCTTGCAACATCAAGCCCCCAAATAATAGGTGAAGAAGGTGAAGGTTCTATGTTGCGTCCAATTGCTGCCCTGACAATTGACGGTGAAATAAAACCTGCTTCTTCCTCATCTGCAAATTCACCAAGAACACGAACTTTATACATTGCACTGTCTTCACCATAGAGATTCTTCATTTCATTAATGTAACTCTGCGAAACTCTTGGTGAGTCGAGACAGGATACCTGAAAGTTTGTCCACTCGTCTTTTACCCGGTGAAAGGTTTCATAGAAGTATCCTGAATTCCTTGTTGGATTTGAAATTAGACACATTTTTGCGTTCTCCTGACTAAGGCTGCCATATGCACTTTCAAAAACGCGCTCATGAACGGCTGCGGCTTCGTCTACGATAAGGAGCACTATTCCTGACTCTGCATGAACACCCTGCAAAGCATCAGGTTGATCTATCCGAGCAACTGCTGCGCGGATAAAAGACTCGTTTGGAGCTTCTTTCAGCCGGATAAGATCCTGTGTGTACTCGATTGAATCTTTAAGGACTTCAGGTAGGTGCTCAATCCACATCTTGAGGTCTGCCCAAAGGGCAGAATGAAGCTGTGCAGTAGAGGGTGCACTTATGACCCCTTTGCAGGGAAAGTCACCAACTAGCAGCGTGTGCAGACACAGGAAACACAGTGCAGTTGATTTTCCTACCCCGTGGCCTGCTGCTATGCTGACTTTTCGAGAGTCTCCAATTATCTTGAAAAACTCTCTCTGCCAAGGATCTAACTCTGCGCCAAGGCAGTTCTCGATAAACGCAATAGGATCGTCTTTATAAAGTCTTATAAATTCTGCAACTTCGTTTTTCAATTCTTTTTCCTTCTGTTAAAAGTGGAACTTATCTTTTGTGGAGCAGCCGAAAGTCACTGAGTTTCCACTCCACATAAACACTAAAAGACAAATTACTGTTAAAAAGAAACAAGTTAGGAAACCTGCCCCCCAGATTGAAAAGAATATAAGTATGTCAGGTAGATTCAAGAACCACATCCGAGCAAAGTAATCTTCCACTTAAGGCCTCTTTTCTAATCTCTTCCTCCCCTCACGCAGGTTAACCCTGACATGATCGACTGAGTAAACTTTTTCCAACTTCCTGATAATCTTTTCATGAATCTTCAGCACGTCAATATAGTTGACACCACGAAAATACCAATCTATCAGGACACTCTTTGAATGAAGATTTGCATAGATATCAAGAACGTCATCTAATGCATCAAGCTCCTCATATGACAGTTTGATCGAATTCATTTTCCTTGACCTCCTCAAATAATTCCCAAGGTATAACATAAGCAGGCATTCGATCCTTTCCTCCGTTCCTGCTTTTGAAAAACCTACTCATGTGATAAACGTTTGCATCAGGACGCAACTTGTGTTGCAACATTTCGCCTGAAGGAAACTCAATCACAAAATAAAAATCCTGATTACAGAGTTGAACGATAGGAAATGCAAACTGCATCTTGCTTGTTCCTATCCTGTACCCGGTAAACTCCTTGCTGATTTCTTCAATGCTCTTGAAAGACATTTTATACTCAACAAGTGCTAAATGCTTATCGTCTCGCATTGCCTGCCAATCTGCATGATAGAAGTCCGGGTTCTCATATAACTCAACATTCCAAATCTTCTCTAATCTTGCTTTTGCCCTTTGTTCATTTAACTTATCTGCTTTCGATTGAAGTCCCACTGTCCTCCCTAGTGTTTGAGTCTGTTACTCCAAGTACCTCGAATGCTAACTTGCTCATAGCAGTGTGAAAATAAACATTGAATTTATTATTATATTCCTCGGGCGAGTCAGGATATGCCTCCTCCCTGAGTCTTTTATATGCAATTGCTTCTGCCCTAGGAATCAACAGGTTGCGGTTGTGAATATATTCTATCTTCTTAAACCTTTTGCGCTGCGTCTTCCTGTAGTTCAAAAGAACGATGAAATCCTGAATTAACTCAACTTGATCAGTACTAAAATTTTTAGGATAGTTACCAACCCTGTCAGTATACTTGAGCAGCAACCTCACTGCCTTTTCTGCATCATCTGAAAGCTTGATACCTTGTGCTAATGCCTGTAACTCCTTCTTAAAATCCTCGTTTTCATCTGTTTGTTCCATAATATTTCATAAACTCAGTTAGTGCTCCCCGGGTGATTAAGTGTGTCCCTCCTTTCCTGAATTGCCTAGTTGATAGGTTTCCGCGTTGAATATGCTTCTTGAGGCCTTCATAGGTCAACGCTATATCATTCTTGCGTAGTAGGTCTAAAGATTCTACTGTTGTGAGATAAGGTTTTCTCAATATTAGTCTTCCCAATAAGGTTCGTCTAAGTCGCTTGCCCTTCCCTGATCCTGATCTATTCCGCAGTGGTCCCGATACCTCATACAACACTCCCTGCAGAAGATTCCTGCATAAACACCAAAGGAATATCTCTCCTCTACACTGCTCTTGTCCTTATGACAATGACTGCACTTCATGCTCCTCCTTTCACAATTAGAATGTTTTGCTACTCTTAATCTAGAATAGACCTTTGAATTGAAATGATATTCAAAAACCTGAATAAAGCAGCTGGTTCATTTTCTTCAATGATATCAATACAAGTTTTTTTAAATATATCAGTTTTACTCTTGTGTACCTTAGTGCCTCTATTAAGAATTCCCTGTCCCATTTGGTTAGAAAAAATTAAAAAATAAAAGAAAGGTTTGGTATGTATCTAGGTTGCACCTTTTTTTATTTCAGGGGGCAGCCGGGGGGGGTCTAAAAAATATACCTGATATCTTCATATGTTCGTTAACGCACATTATCGCACATATAGATTTTTCCTTGGTTTTGAGACCCTAACCCCTTACTTAACCCCTTACAACCTACGTTCCACCTCCCCGAACCCTTGGTAATATCAGTTTGGTGTTATTATGACTGATAAACATTGCATCAGACCAACGCTTAATTCCGATAGGTAATTTCTCCGCGTGTGTGACTTCCCCGGGGAGCGATGTGGGAGCAGGTCCAAACAATTTCTTCCCACATTCATTTGCATACTTCACAAACGTCTCTTCCCTGTTAGTCATGTTGTCTAGCACCTGCTTAGTGTGCCTCACCCTGATAGCATCAACAATGCAGTCACAGTGCACTGACGCTGCTGTAGGGTGCATCCTTCTGCGAAGTGCAGCATTGTAGCAGTAAGCCCAAAGTACCCGGACATAGCTCGTTGAATAAGTACCTGTATATTTCTCTTCCACTTTTTCGGCTGCTCTTGTGTGAATAAAACCTACACCTAGCGTCAACATGCTTATGAGAGTCAGCAGAAAGATCTTTGTAATTCTTGAATCGATTTTCATATCTCTCCTTGTTTGAGTTTATAGATAGCGGGGAACTATACACTAAGATTCATCGTTATTTTTTAGTTGTTTCTTCTTTGGTGTTATATCTCGGATCTTTCTTTTGTTCAGATCCCGAAGCTGCTGAACGTGCTGAACCCGAGTTTCTTGTGTAACTTCAACCTTTCTCTTGTCACCGTAGCGGTCAGGATTTCCTGTCTTTGCATCCCAAGTCCGCATCTGAAATATGAGGTTGCCTAATGCAGGATTTGGTTTGCCCTCAGATATCTGCTGCTCAAACACTTCCTCGAGCCTGTCACACTTTTGTGCAACCGAGTCTGCAGATCCGTCTGCTCTCATATGCCTGTACTCTTCAACCTTCTTTGCCTTCTCAGGATCTTCAGCAACCCACCTGTAAATACACATTTTTGGCAGATCATATGCTTGAGCAATAGTAAGTGCATTTGCCCCTGCCTCAAACATCATCCAAACCTGCGACCAGAATTCAGGATCATTTTTTAGTTCTGCACTCTTTAGCTTTCTCAAGCCCTTTTGAGATTTTATCAGCTTTGTTTTTCCTGCCAAAATATGCTCTCTGAAATGCACGTTTAATTTCCTTCTCGACTTTAGGAGAAGTTTTAAGCCGGGCATGAAAGGCTTTTCTTGTCTGCCTTTGTCTGATTGCTTCGACTTCCTTGTCTTCATTCCTTCTGTCTATGATCTCATAACAGTTTACCTCGCTTTTTCGTATAATCGTCACGCCAAAATCTTTAGGCAGATACTTCTCAAGTTCACCTTTAAACTCTTCAGCCTCTTGGATTGTCTCGAATTTTGTCAGGCTGCTTCTTGTTTGAGGGATCAGGGATAGAACTTCCTCTAACTGTTTTTTTAACTTCCCCGGTGGAAGATTTAAGTTTTGTCCAGATATCCTTTTCGAGAGTTGCGTGTTCGGGGTAAGAAGGTCCGAGGAATCCAAAGGAAAGTTTTCTTTTGTGTTTCTTATGGACTTTCTGGACCGCGCTTTCCGCTTCTTCCCAACTTTTGATAATGAAGTAGTTGATTCCAAATCCTTCTGCCTGCTTCTGCCAATTCTTTTGCGACTCACTTTGCTTTCCTGTTGGAGATTTGATTTCAAAGGCAAACATTATCGGAATCTTTGCTAGGAGATAAACCCCAAGGAAGTCAGGTGCACCCTTTTCCTGATTTGTTCGGAACCCACCCTTGCCGTCCGGTATCCCAGTTGTCTGCACCCGAAAAAGACGAACTGTCTTTGACCTCACTGCTGCCCACTCGAGTACGTCCTTCGTTACCTGTTTCTCGTTCAAGTTCTTCTTTTGCTTCTGATGCAGTTCTGTTGCGCTTATATTTTTCATCAATTCTTTCGTCAAAAGTTTTGTCATTCAAATCGATCTTGAGATAATCTTTAACTAGCAGCCTGAAGTTGGCTGCATTAGAAATCTTAGATCTATGTTCTCTTTTTCCCTTTAGGGGGATATTTAAAGGGGGTTTCTTTAAACCTTCTTCTTTTACCTTCTTTATTTGTTTGTTAGACCGTCTGTTAGTTGGTCTGTTAGTAGGTTTGTTACCCTCTGTTTTTTTAGCCTGATAAACTGAGTATTTACAGACCTTTAAGATACGTCCACCGTTTGTTAGTCCCGCTGTTAGTACCTCTGTTAGAACCCCTGTTAGCTTTAGAACCTTGATTGCAGTCCTAACGTTCTGAATACTAAGGCCAGTTTCATAAGCAGACCTTTTGAGTGTAGTTGCGAATTCACCCTTCCTGATGAGGACTTCAGTTCCACCAAGGTCGAATTTGGTAGGTTCATCACTCCACCAAGCCGAGAGTAAGCAATAGGTGAAGTAATGAAAGGTAAGAGGCTTGCGAAAAAGAGAGTTCTTCTTAGCCTTGCGGAACAGCTTAATATAGGAATTAAGTTGCTGCTCATCCTTGAGCATAAAATCCTCATCCTTGAGTTTAAATTGATCAGAGACCTTCTGTATCAGGATACCACTTGAGTTGCCACTGAGGTTGATTCTCAGGAGGTGCAACCCAATCCCCCTTCTCGTCCTTTACAGATCGAGGCCACAACATTATTTTTCCACCAAACGGCCACTGACCTGAGAAATATTCGTCTCTACCTGTGGACTCATCCGGGGGGTTATTAAACATATTACAAATCGTGCGTCCTGCCATTTTATTTTTCCTTCCTGTGAGTTCCGATATCCTTTGAAACTAGTGTATCGAAATATTGAGTTATAGTAATACCACGCTCTTTACAAATTTTAAGAACATGACTTGCCTTAGAGTATTTAAGATAGAACAAGAATGCCCTTAAAATACTCTCTTTTGGTCTACCTCTTTTCTCATGCTTGAAAGGAGAAAAAGGTCTACCGAGTTTCTTCTTTTTTTCTGCCAACATCATCACTTTCCTTTCTGTTAAAAGTTTCAAATTATTCACAAACGTCACCTTTCTTATTGTGGACTCGTTTGCACTAATGATTGTCCACTATTCAAACCCTTGACATCCTCTTTCTGTAGGAATGCTGATAGTTTTTTGTATTAATATCTACACATTTTTCTGAACAGTATTTTTTCTTAATTTGGAGTTTATTTGGAGGGTTGAAAATTTCCTCCCCGCATATTTTACAATTCATTTAACTAACCATTCGTGCCAAGGCAAAAGATCCTCCAGAATGTATTCCGGGTCTGCAAGATTCTCCACATCAGAGAAGGAACCAATTCCTGCCTGATCTGCCCAACTCCATTCAATCGATCCTACACTTGGAGTTTTAGGTGGAATTACAGGATCAATCTTCTGAATTGTTCCACCGTTAGAAAGGAACTTTGCAGTTGCAGACGTAATTTCGTTTCTAAGAGCATCCTTTGGAATGTCTTTGCCAGTACCTATCGCAAACTTTTTGAATGTACACTCTTGGGGATTCTCTTTCTTCTTCTTCCTTTTATAATAATTATATGAGATTGCACACTTATGACTGCAGTTTATTCTTTTTTCCGAGATTGGAGCAAACAACTTTCCACAAGTTTTGCAGGGTTTTTTTGAAGTAACTTCGAGCCTCTTTGAGATCCTGTTCTTTCTCTCCTGAGTCCTTGCTAGGATTACGTTGCGACTGTGTATTGACATGCATACAGAAGAACAGTTTTTAGATGTTATCTTCTTAGGAATATAATCCTTTTTACATGTTAAACATTCTCTTTTAGGTAGTGGAATTATTCTTTTCATATTGCCCTTTACTTTCTAGTTTTTAACAACTTCAATTTTCTGTTGTTCAATTAACTTTTGCAGCAACTCAAAATACTTTTGATGCTGCGCCAACACGACACCGAGAGCACCAATTTCCTTCCTCATAGAAATCAGGATTAGTTCTAAATCCTTGAGCTTCTTTTCGGTCTCTTTTTTATTCAAAATTTCTTCCTCTTGCAGAGTAGTTTTTGGACTAAAAGGTTCTTCTCCAGAACCTTCTTTTTTCTTCCTGTTAATCTCTTCCCACTCTGCTTCTCTTTCATTCTCTTTATTCATAGATATGTGGAGATTACTCAATCATTAACTTAGTTTAGGGTCAGAGGAGCTTCTCCTGTTTCGGTTGAGAAAATGTGAGTGTCTCCCCACATATTTATAAAAAACTCATTCCACTGGTCGAAGAATGAAATGTAGGAATAGATAATTAATATAAGAACTAGTAGCGTCCAGATATTAGCGGTCCTTGCCATATCTAGCCTCATTATGTATCCGCTCAAGGCGTTTCTGATGACCTAACCTCATGCTTTCCCAGTGTTTTTTCCAGCGGGCTTCATCCCACACTCTTTCTTTGGGGAATGTACGACAAGGACAGGTTTCTATTTTTTCACTCATCTGTAGCCCCCCGGTCTGAGTCAGGTTCGTTGTAGCGGTGACTATAAGGATAAGAGTAATCGATAGAATCACCGTGAAATGTTGAGCGATCACCTATGCCACAGTTAGGATTCGAGCTACACAGATTAGAATTCTTCATAAATATATATCTGTGCAGGGAGTGCCTACGCTGCTGAGAGTTTACTTCCTTGTTTTGCACCGTCTTCAGTGCTGCCTGAATCTGCTTCTTGCTGAACCCGCTTTGCTTGTATGCCTCGTCTTCGCTTTGGTTTTGGGGCATTAGCTTTGTCGAGTTCGATATCACTCTTTCCACTGCTTTCGATACTTCCTGCTTCGTTTGATCTTTCATCTTCTTTCTCCTCTACATTGGTTAAAGTTTGAAAGTCTGAACTACCTAAAGTGATAGTCTGACCTTCACCAGTATCCTCGGCTGCAACCGAGGCAAAACTAAGACGCTCCGCATGCTGATTCTGCTTCTTTGAAATCGTCTTAGACATTTTCTTGATAACAGACTTGAGACACATTGCTTCATAGTCTGTGTGCCAAGGATGACTTTTAGAATGTGCTCCTCCAGATTTTCCCCGAATCCGATCACACTCTTCACGAGTCATGAAATCAAATTTAATTTGAGTTGAATTTGGGATTTCTGCACAGGCATAAACTGCTACTAACTCGCCTCGTTTTGCACCTAAAGTTGGAGAATGTTTAACGTGTGGATTAGTGCCAAGCTGAATGTCAACGTTAGGCAGGTCTGACTCATATATAGGATAAGCCCACACCGAAATCACATGACCTCCGCGATACATTAATTCAAGCTGCCCCTTGTAACCTATAACTAGGGTGCATCTATTACCGTAGGGGACTAGATATGCTTCTCCTGTAACTGAGGAAGGTTCTAATCCCAAATAACATGCCTGCTTAACTGACTCCAAGATGCTTTCAATGCTGCACTCCTGTAGCCTCTTATTTTTCTGAACTTCTGCAGCAGCTACTTCATATGTTCTCTGCAGATTAAAGGAAGAGTCAGGCACTGACACCTTGAACTCTTCGTCATATATATTGCAATGTTTTAAGACTACTTCTTTAGTGAGTTTCATTATCCTGCTCCATTCGTAATGATTTGTTTATCTGCCAATCCCACAAGGAAAATTCCTTCGGATAGTCAGGGGTATAATTAGGGAACTCAGAAAGTTCACCCTTCTTGTAAAGTTGCTTTGCAATCTCAATTGCACGAGCACGTTTTGCTCTTCCACTTTCAAGCACCACCTCATCTGCATAATAAATTGCACTGCCATAGGGATCTTGAGTCTCCAAAACGTACCAGTAGAAATTACCTATTTTTTCGTCTGGATACAGTGCTTGAAGTGCAACGGTATAATGATAGGCTTGCATATCGTAATTTCTCTCATACATTTTCTTGTGGAATGCTCGGGGATTTCCGATATCAGTTGTCTTCAAATCGCCCGGAGTCTTAATGTTCCGAGTGATCAGGTTCTGAGTGATATGATCAAGCATTGCTTTCATTGGAATACCGTCCTCGATCCAAAGAATCACAGTCTGCCAAGTACCGTTGAGGCGTTCCCAGAATTGTTTGTTTGAGAGTGCACTTTTGAGCATCAACATGATTGTGTCGAATTCCTGTTCAGTGATTATGAGCTTCCCTTTGTGCTCCTCCTTAAATGCCTGCTGATTTTTGCGCGAACCTGTTCCCTCCCACAGTGGCATCACAACCACATGCTCAAGGATCTTACCTACCTTCCAATTCATTTTGTCGAGCGAGATAAAACTTTGGTCCTTGATACATTCAGACAGGATCTCAAGATACAACTCTGCAGAAGAACCGAGGATCATAGGCCGGGAAGGTTCAAACCTTTGCCAAGCCTTTTGATACCACGGTGCTTCATTAATAAGGGTGGAAGCAAACGTGTTACTAAATGCTTGTATCTGGTGATACTCGGATTCAGAGCAGTTAAGGATAGAGGGGAAGTGATCAACACAAAAGAAACATTCGCTGCCCGGGAACCACTCGGGTGGAATGACTAATTCTCCTTCGTTGAAGCCTTCTATATCAGGAGAGAATTTAGCGTCTTTTAGAGCATCCAATGCAGACTTAAAAAGAATATCCTTTTCTTTTTTCTCAGACATAGTATTCTAAGCCTTTCAAGTAGGAGGGGGGTTAGTGGTTGAAAGGAGCAAAGGACCACTTCCCTGAATGAGATAAACCCCCCTCTTTAATTTTTTATGTTGTACTTTCACTTAGCTATTAGTTATTATAAATTGGCAATCAGGATTTGCTAATTCAATGATTCTATATATACAATATCGTGAGATAATAATATATGTCAAGCATAAATTCACAATTAGTAAAAAAAGTTCCTGATTTGCAAATAATACTTGACCGCTTCAAAGAGCAAATGAGAGAAAGGGGAGACACTCAAAGATCCCTCGCTTCAAAAATTCATGTACACGCAGGGCAACTTTCAAAAGCTTTGGCAGGCCATACACTTCCTTCTGCAAATATCCTGATTAGGATAGCTAGGGAGGGTTATGATATGAACTACATCCTTCGAGGAGAGGAGTCCCAAAAATCGAATTGGGAGGAAGAAAAGAAGATGCTACTCTTTCATGTTGAGAGACTAGAAGCTTTACTAATTAAACATAAATAATAAGGAGGAGGTTATGAAAACTTTTTTAATAGAACATAATATATTAGAGACAGACAGATATGTGTTTCCCGGCTGGTCTAATAAAGATTTCCTTAACCCTGATGCTTGGCCTCAAAGCATTAAGGAAATTCTGGCTTATGCTGAAGTCCAATGTGAAAAACATTCAATGAAGCTTTTGAAGGGTGGAGTAAATAAACAGAAAGACTTAACCCAAATCTTGGTAAAAGCAGAATCTGCAGACTCAATAAAAACCCTATATAAGGAAATGGAACCTGAATTAAAGAAGCAAGGTGAAGAAATTAAATTTCTCGAAATTAATGAAGTGTCTGAAGAACCAGAGATAAAGAAAGCTCTCCAATCAATTAAGGAAATTCTTACCAGATAACCCCCAAAATCTCGGGGGACTCCCCTTTTTGTCATAGGTGTACCCCTTACACCCTCCTATATCCTCATGAAATCATTAATAAAATAAATTATTTTCATTATTTTACATTAATTGCTTGCAAATAGTTAATATTTACTTTAAGATAGATATTGAAGTTGAATGAATCAGCTTCAGAAGTAAACTAATCTCAAAGGAGCAACATGACAAACAACGTACACCCATTCGAGATGTCAGGACTAGGACTCGCACCGTTTCGCTTTGTTGGCATCTGGACGCAGCCCACCATTGACGAGGGGGGTAACAATATTGAGGCATACAACCTCGATATGAAACACAAGCCAGAATGCTGTCAGTTTATGTGTGCCCATTGCGGGACTGCAATCATAGTGCACTGTATCATTGAGAATTCTGCAGGGAAAAGATATGCAGTCGGTCAGGATTGCATCCGAAAGAACGACTCCGAGGGATGCGCAGACGAGGCTCTTATTGCAGTCAAGCAACGTGAGGGGGATATGCGTAGGGAAAAGCGTGAAGCTAAGAGAGTCCGTGACCACGAGAACTGGCTCAGTACAGTTTGTAATGACCAAGGCGAAACTAACCGTGAACGTCAGACACGAGAATATGCCGAGGAACAGCAAGCAAAAAAGAACCTCGAGGATAAGGTCATAGAGAAATGGGGATTCCTGATAGATGCGCTGAGAAACTCTGGAGATTTTGGGAGGACATTAGCGACAACAATCGAAAACGGGGGAGAACCTATCGGAAGAGGGGTTGATATAGCCCTTGAAATCTATGCGAAGCAGTTTGGCAGAAGAGGATCAAAAGCATTCAATGAAGCGTTTGATTCTGCTGAAGCTAAAATAAACTAACCCGCCCCCTCCGGGGGGCACAACGAAAGGAACAATATGAAACGCATGACTCAGAAAGAGTGGAAAGAAAACTACTGTTGCCCGGTATGTCGGGGGAACAATATTGATTCAGGAAAAATCTTAGGACCATATGAGTATGAAAGGATTTGTGAAGACTGTGGTACTGAGTTTACTGAAATTATGAGCCTTGTAGGATACAAGGTCACAAAGAAAGGAACTATAAAGAAAGGAAACAATATGAAACTTACACACCATGAAAAACAATTACTATTCGAGATTGATGCTGAACCTTCTGATATCGGAGGATATTGTGCAGGACTCAAGTGGGATATCAATTTCGGGAGGGGAGTCTTAGGTTCCCTGAATAAAAAAGGATTAGTCGAATCAGATGATCAATATAATCTGCAAGGATTTGGACATTCTGGAGATGTTGATTCATTTGTTCGGAATCATCCAGATACAGAAAAATTTGTTATTCTTGGCTTAACTTTTGAGGGCCGGAACAAAGCAGAATCAATGTACGAAGATGATGTTTCAAACCACAGTATCATCAGGTACGAGTAACTAAGTCAACCCTATCTGCTCCCTGAGTGTCGCAGGGGTCAGGTGGATGTTGAGTGGTTCAGCATCATAAGTAAACTAATTGAAAGGAACAATATGAGAAAAGGCAAAAGCTACTGCACTATAACCCCAGATCCAAGATTCCCTGACATTGGAATTGAGAGATTTCATCATAGTT
>VTLG01013340.1_pt1 | contig 17725 bp, 16 predicted proteins | sample 4694571 | NCBI WGS metagenome assembly VTLG01 (sample SAMN12604809, study PRJNA352737) | marine metagenome | biome: ENVO:00000447; feature: ENVO:00000209|ENVO:00000569|ENVO:01000036; material: ENVO:00002151; isolation source: viral sequences binned using virsorter ... | reverse complement strand
TCCAGATGATATACCAGCGGTTGCAATTGTTAAACTTGCACTTGGTGAACCACCAATACCACCGAGTGCTACAGATTGAGAATCAAAGAATAGTGTTTCACCATTTGTATATCCAGAACCACCCTCAGTAATTTCAACTGATGTTACAGCACCACTTGAAACGACAACTTTAGCAGTCGCACCATCCCAAGGTGCAGTAGCTGGTGTTGCATTTGAATTAAGGAGTCTAACGTTATAATATGTGCCATCTGTATGACCAGAACCACCATTTAGAGTATTATGATACTTAATTGACTGTAAACCATGCTCTTCATCAAGATTAATTACAGAGTTTGTACTATTATTTGTTACTGATGTGATACCTATCGAACCATCAAAATTCTTTAAAAACTGGTTAGTAGTTTCTCTGGTGATACTTTTCTTCAAATCATTAATTACAGAGTTTGTACTATTATTTGTTACTGATGTGATACCTATCGAACCATCAAAATTCTTTAAAAACTGGTTAGTAGTTTCTCTGGTGATACTTTTCTTCAAATCATTAGTTACGACATCACCTATTGGAAATCTCTTCGCATATGATACAGCTGCTGGTGGATTTGGATTTACATTATCACGGTCATATTCTGGAAATAGATTGACTATATTCTGGTTGTACTTAAGTTCAGCAAATTCATTAGATGGTTCATCCATCGCATTATTACTATTCAACACAAATAAGTGGAATACACCATCTTGTACTCCCTCAATGTATGGTGTAATAACTTCTGTTCTGTAAATAAAGAAATTACCACTATTATCATTACGATCAAATCTAGGAAGTAATGTGGTACGAGTTTGTGTGCTGTTAGTAAATGTACCAGTTGTATGTGTAACTCCTGAAGTATCAGTGGGTGAATATCTAAATTCCTTATCATTAGTTACTTCAGCAACAATAAATGTTCCATTATAACCTTTGTTAGGCAGAGCGTTAGAATTAGTAGAACTTTGTACATTTCTAACAATTATTTGATCACCTACATTTACATTATGTGGTTTGTCAGAACGTATTTTTGCTAGTTGCTCTGTGCCATCAAAACTTGCTTGTGATATAAATCTAGTATTACGATCAAAAGCATAATCATTTGAAGTGATAGAGGTTTTACTAAAATCACTGTTTGCCAATACATTTGTTGAACTAGAGTCTTGTAATACAAAACTATCTAAGGGGTCTCTAGCATTTACAAGTTCTTTCGGAACAACATATCTTAATTTGTAAATTTTCTCATCTAAACTTCTATCATCATCTTTTCTAAGAACATATGTTATGTCGTCATCAGTTGCATTCGCATATATTGAAGAACCATTATGAATGGTGTTACCAGCGGCTAGTGTGTGAACAAACCATTGATTAGCACTTGTATCATATTGAATTGGGTGTCCAGCATCATTTGGTTTTTTATCAGATACCCTACTTATGATTCTAAATTTATCAGTTACACTAGCAACAGTGTTTATAAACACAGGGACTGCTAAGTCAGCATTTGTTTTTGATGAAGCGATTCTTATTTGATTTCCACCCAATGCAGAATCTTGTGCACTTGTGATTGCAAAATATACAGTGTGAGGATCAATATTTTCTGGTAAATCACCATTATTAGCAATTATTCGTATTGATTCACCATTTGCAAGTTCGTGACCTGCGTTGATAGTAAATACTGATTTAGTTGATGCACTTGCGTCTGAGTGTATTGCCTCATAATTTTTCTCACCAACATTTGAAGTTCCCGATGCTCCATTTGGCATCACAACTGAAGCAGAAAATGTGCTTCCTCCATTGTCAATGTATATCTTTTCATCTAATCTTGCACCAATACGGAAACCTTGAGCGATGTGTGCTGGAGGTAAACTTAAAGTAGGTTGTGCAAATAGGAATAACTTTGTTGCTGTAGTTTCTGAAACATCGATTTGAAGGAATTCAATTTGTTGTTCTTCTGATACAACAGAACGTGGTGTAATTACAGATGTTACAAATCCTTTATCATCTTTTGCGAATGCCTCTTTCTTAAATCCTTCTGCAAGAAGTGCAAATGTACCGAAGTTTGAGTTTGAGTTTGTAATTGATGCGTCAGCACCATTAACCATCTCAAAGTGTGCATGGAAACCAATCGCAAACACAGACACAATCTGAACAACAGCATCATTTGATACTTTTATATGAGTAGTCCTAAATCCATCTCTATAGTTTGCTTCTTGATCTAAATGAAATACTGTATTTGGGTTTGTTGATGATGATTCAGAGGATAATAATGAACCTGTTTGTTTTGAAAAAGCAATACCACTATATCTTCTATTTGTTTTATCATACTTGACAAATGCTCGGTCATCTTTCTGTAGAGATACTGCTGTAAACTGAGCAGTAACCATAGATTTAAAACCAGTTGCTTTCGATCCATCTGCGTGTAAACCCTGCATACCATATACAGAACGCATAGAGCAATTAAAGATATATGGAGATGCACCTGTTACTGTATCAGTTTCAACTAAAACTTGTCCGTTTGCAGAACTCAATCCTCCAGCAGATCCTGCTGGTAAGTTTGGTCTAACAAATGGAAGTGAATACTGGAATCTAGTTGCATCAATTACATTTGAGACTTTAGTTGATATGTTATAGTCTGCTACGTTTATACCACGAACTTTGATAGGTGTTCCACCAGTCAGATTATGATCAACTGATGTAGTTACTGTAACAACCTGACCTGGTGTTGCTCCATCACCAGACTCAATATTAGAAATGTTTAGTGGGTCAGTTGCAAATGCACCAACAATTTCAAATTCAGGTCTTTGTGGTGAAAATCCTTTTGGTGCTGTTGGATATTTTTGATCTATCTCACGATTTGATGCTCTATTGAAAGCATTAGTTAATTTACTGTAATATATGTCTAAGTCTGTTAAATCGCTAAAATTGTCAAGAGTATTCACACCATCTGCATACTCAAACGCAGTAATTTTATGGTGAGAGAATGTGGGTTTTGATTGATTATTAGCACTAAAGTCTGATGGGTCAGTATATACTAAACCTGACTCGTCTCCGTCAAAGAATGTAAACTGCCAAAAATAACAAGCACCAGTGATTCTAAAAATAGCACTATTTGGTACATTGTTGTCTGTTGGATTTGGAACATATAATGGTCTGATTTTTGTTTTTCTTAAATCTAATCCAACAATTGATGTACCTCTTGGAACAACAATTCCACCATGAACACTATTAAATTTGTAGAGTATATTATCTTCTTGTGTTAAATCAAAGTTAGAATTTAGAGTGAGGGTTAAAGTATTTTGTGCACCTGATGCTGAACCACTTGGACTAATTGCTTTTGCAATCCCTGATTCATTTCTAATTCCAAATCCTGGTCTATTATCAATTAAATGGTCACCTGGAAATATGAGTATCGTTGTTCTTTCTACTAAGTCATTGTCGTTTCCACGAAGATATGAGAATCTAGCAGCCTCTATCAGTGCTCTCTGAATCGTTTTGAAGGGTTTGGTTAATGAGTTACCTTGATTTTCAATACCATCAGTGGAATCAAGATCATTTGGATTTACATAAAGAACACGACCCTCTGTATTCTTTATAAAATTCTCTAACTTATTAAGAGGCATCTTTTTTAACTACTATAAATGTGATCGTTTAGACCAATACATACTAGGTCTATTTAGCTCATAACTCATCCGTGTCTATATGAATTGAGATATCATCAGGTAATTCTTCTGGGTTCTCTACGTCAACTGGAAACAAACATGGATGTAATTCTTCTTCCACTAAGTATGAATAGTATTGATACATATCCTCATCAGTATATGTTCGATGCTTGTCTGCTTCCTTAATTAAATCTTGATCTCTTAAATGACCATCAGGTAACTCGTCAAAAGTAAATGGCATGCCATTGATGAAATACATTTTGACAATCATACTACCATCACGAAACCAACAGCAATGAGTTGTTATTTTGAATTTCATACTAAAAGATTATTTATCTGTGGTTAATGTTAATTCTGCATATTTAATCATATGTGGTTCAAGCATTTGGTCACATACTTGTAAAACTCTAATAAACTCATCAGAATCTTCACACGCTATTATCTTATTATTTCCATCACTACTCTTAAGTTTGAAGGTTTTAGCACAGATGTCTACAATAACTTCGTATACAAAATCTTCCATATAGAATAATTTTTTCTTATTATAGCATATGTATAAGAATCGTCAAGATAACGTTAGACTTGTGCTTCCAATACCAGCAACAGTAAATGTAAGTGTTGAACCAACAACACTTATCTCAACATTATTAAATGATTCTGCGTATACATCGCTGTATATAAACACATCCTCTGTAAATTCAGATTTTTGTGATACAAAATTTATATCATCAGCATCATAATCTGGAGTGGGTACACCACCCGTTTTAAAATCACTCATAATTAACCACCCTTAACAAGGTTTTGTACAGCGGTGCCAGCAAATACTTGTGTTGCCCAATTCACATCTCTTGATTTAAATCTCTTCACTCTGATAGGTCCTTTAGGTGTAATTAAAGTTACTCCTGATGAACCAGCGATATCAATATTACTACCACTTATTCTAGTTTTTCTAGCATTTATCCTTGTTGTATTTTGTGTTGTAGCATCTAATTCAGCGGAGTCAATCTTAACTTTACCTCCTGCAATCATCTCTATATTTTCTGTTGCATCAAGAATAATATTTCTACCTTTAATTCTTACATCACCATTTTTCTCTGCTTGAACAATAACATCTCCTTTAGTTCCAATAATTTGAACACACACTCCACCACCATCTACACTTGCACCACCTGCAACTGTGATACATTGGTCTGCCATGATTTGTAATTGACCATCACCCATCATACCTATATTACTTACGTCTTTAGAGTCTGAATACCCATATAAGTTGTAAGCAATATTACCTGCACCACCAAGTTCTGGATTGGCAGTTTCGATTCTAAAATGCGGACCAAATGAATCGTACTGCCTCTTTTGCCAATTTTGATTTTTTGCGTCTGACATAATTTTTATTTGTTAAGATTATTTAGTATCCTCCTCCATATCCACCGCCACCTGACGATCCTCCACCCCCACTTGATCCCGAAGACCCGCTACTACCAGTATCGTTATTATTAGGAGGAGTGTAACTCTGTCCAGTCGTTTGCCCCATACTTGTGTCAATTGGGTCAGTTTGAGTGATATTACCTGTATCAGGTTGACTCGTTGTAGTGGTGTTGGAAACATTTGTCGGTACCGATGGTGAAGTAACTGTTGTAATTGTCGATGTTGTTGCTGTAAATCCTCTTGATGTTCTACTTTCTTGAGGTGTATCATATATTATAGCATGAGGAGCAGTGGTATGTGCAACACCAACCATTTTTGCTCCTGTTGTTGGATGAACATGGAAAGGTCCGTAGTATGGTTCTCCATTCACAAATCCAACTATATCAGCACCTCTTGGTGTGACACAATCAATGACAACATTTATTCCACCTTGATATGATGGTCTAGGTGCTAATTGTCCTTTTAGTAAAGCACCTGTTCCTGTTGATGATTCTATTTCAATTTCTGGTAGAGTTTTAAATGGTTCAATATTATTAGTGGTAGGATCAGGTGGTATAACATTTAGTATTCTACCTTGTTCATCTAAGAATTTTTCATATACATTACCTTTCTGGTCAGTTATTACATCTTCTGGTTTGTAATTTTGACCTGGTTTTACAACAACTACATGGTCAACAGTATATTCACCACCACTATTATCATCCTCGTCTGGTTCAATCACAGGATAATTTTCACCTGTACTCACAATATAAACATCTGTAACTTGCTGATATGTGGGTGATGCAGGATCATAATCAATTACAGATCTTGCGACTGCACCGTAACCTTTACGACAAGTATCAGTAATTTCGACAAATGGTGGAGATTTATAACCACTACCAGCATTTTTGACTCTCATACCAATCAAACTTGCAGTTTGTTTTGCAAAGGTGTCGCTTACAATTGCACCCAAAATAGGATTTACTTGTGCACCTTGACCTCCACCTCCAAATAAGTTGACCTTAATCCCAGAGCAGTTTAAAGGAGGTCCTGTATAGCAACTACTTAATGTGCTACTAAAACCAGGTGTGCTAACATCAGGTCGCATAAAATCAAACAATCCAAGATTACCAAGAATACCACCTGGACTTGCTGCTGCCTCTTTCAGTGACTGAGCTGCGTTTGCAATGTCTAAAATTTCACCTGCAATATTTTCAAGATTAACACCGATAGGTCCAATTCCAAGTATCCATCCGTTTGTTTTTCCTCCTAAATCTGCATTAGGAACATCACAATCACTAAAAATACTAGCAATACCTAATAATCCCTCTGCTTTTGATCTTAATAATCCCTCAATATCTCCACCAGGAAATATATTAGCAACTCCACCTATTACACCTGCTAATTCTGTATTAATACCTTTGATAATATCATTAAATAGTGCACCAATAAATTGATCACCTATACACTCTGTAAAATTTTCAACATTATTTGTAAAGTCGGTAAGTAAACTTGCTACATCAAGAACTAACTTATCAGTTACTTTCTTCACAACACAAGGCATCGCATCTTGAATATTTAAAACAGGTTTTATCATTGCCTTTTGTGCATTAGCTGCAGCTTTCTTTGCTAGTGATATACTTCCAGTTGCTGCAAGAACTTTACCATATTCATCTTTATATAACTTATGCAAACCACCATTAAGTTCAGGTGATAAGGAATCAAATGTTGTATTCACCATATCCTTTATCATACCCTTAGAGGCACTTACTATTTGCTCTGCTCCCTCGAACACACCCTTAAACTTATCTTTGAAAGTCATCGACTTCATATCACTTAATGTGTTTTTCAGTGTATTTTTTATTTGATTTGTTGCCTTTGCATTACTTTCTGAACCTCCTGCTCCTTGTGCATATATTAGTTCTTGTCCTATTGCTTTGAAAGCTTGAGTATCTGGATATTGGAATTTCTTTTTAAGTCCGTCAATAATTTTTCTAGAACTTTCGGCAGCATTATTCAAATCATTTTTAATACCAGTTTGAGTAGCACCACCCTCCATAACTTGCTTTAACTCTTCTGATACTTCAGTCGCTGCTTGTCTTAGTTGATCTGAATCTACAAGTTGTTCAAGTTGTGCCTTTCCTGCTTCAGTTGCCTCATTTAGATCCTCTATTAAATCTTTAGGTAAAAATCTAGGAGATTTTTGACTACTTGATGAATCATCACCACCTTCATTTTTTGCTATAAATTCATTATTAGGTTTAATTTTGCTCGTGTATCCAGTAAATGGTTTGAAAGGTCCTGCATATTCATCGCTAGGTGAATAACTTGTGTTACCAAAAATACCTAATATGACTGGTAATTGAGCATCATCACCATCTAAGAAGAATCCTAGAACTGTATCACCAGGTGCAACACGAATTGATCTTGCACGATTTGCTTTTCCTGAACCACATTGTGGTGATAATAAAATTTGTGCCCAAGGTAAATCTTCATCCTTAAGTTCGACAGTATTTTGAGGATGATATCCCATGATACGAACTTTAATTCTACATCCCCAAGTGCTTCCTATTTGATTGAGTTGATCACCCTGTGCTTCCTCAGATGCAACTTGACCAATCCACCAACGGAATCCATCTCTTCCTATAAAATTACTTTTTAATATACTGTCTTCTAACATATTAATTTCCGAATGTATCCCTAATTAATTTTAATTTAGTGAAAGAACCTGATGAATCAAATTGATGACATAGTTCTTTTATTATATAGAGTCCACTCATTTCAGGATCTTTTACAGATCTTTCCTCTCTATCAAGTTTAGGAAACTCACACTCAATTGTCAATCCTGCTCTGAGATTCGCATTGAAAGGAATAGTCATTTCCATTATTTGTGTAAAAATAACATTATATCTCATGATTGACTGTGACTGTATTTTGAAAGGATCACAGTTTTCTGCAATACTAGGATTTTTAGGGACAAAAGGTTCTTTTTCCATCGTGCCGATGTCTAATACAGCCGTCATGTATCTACTTGGCACGTCACCAAGTGTCTCCTTACTATCATCACTGATTGGAGGTAAAGTGATTTCTTTTCCTAAATTTTTTACTTCTTTTTGGTAATCACCCAATTTAAATAATCCTTTTTCAGGATTTGTATATTCAAATGTAAGAGGATTGAAAAATAAACGATAAGTGCAATATGCTCCTCTTTCCAACTTTCCGATTAAATCCTGATTTTTATTTGTGCCATAATTTAATATTTTGAAATTTTTTCTAGGATCTTGATCCTCCACCACGTTAGGAGTGTAGACAAATTTATTCTTGTATGGATTCTGATCAATCAAATCATCTATTGACCTAAAATTAAAACCATCCTTTGTTTGATAAAACAAATATCCAGCAGAAGCATTTTTCCCAGTTGAAGCTGGTACTCCTTTACTCGATAACCACGTTAGAATTGTAAAAGGTTTTTTTAAATTACCTAAGAATCCATATGGATTTTGTGTTTTATCAATAGTGCCTAACTTATCAGTTTTAAGATATTCCTTGAGAATATTTTTAACACTATCTGATATTGGTTGAGAACCAGGAAACTTTTTTCCAACTCTTGTGGTTTCATTAGTAATTGCTTCTCTAGGAACCAAATTCAAAGTAAATATTTCTTTTCCAGAATCAATCAAAACATTTGTGATTGAAGCAACATAAAAATAATCTTTTGGATTTTTTGAAAAATCTAATCCTTCTTTATTGACATCTGAATTTCCAGCGATTTTTAAAAGAACTCTCTCACCACCACGTAGGGGAAATCCATTATATAATGATTGCATTTTTCCATCTTCACCACGAATTGAATCACCAGTGTTTACCACATTAATCTTTGCAGTAATTATTGGTGAAAATAAATTTTCATAATATGTAACTAAAAACGCACCACCATCTATATCAGCTGTTTTTGAACCATCAGCAGATTGTATTGTCAGTTTTTCAAATACAGAGGGTTTTGAATTATACATTATGTGTACCTATGTAAAATATGATGTAATTTTGACAAGGGATTAGTTTCAACTATTGATATACCACCCTTTGAACCACCACTTACAGGAGCTGGAGGAGGACTAACATTTGTTTGTCTACCATCCATCATTATCACTGTACTACCCATCCGCTCCTTTGTAAGATTAGCAATCGCTTCGGTTTTATCAATTAATTTAGTTTGTATAGACTCAATCATATCATCTTTTGGTTTTATCATTTGCTCTATCTCACCACCCTTGTTTAACATATCTAAGAAATTAGCACCGATTCTCTCAGTGGTTTCTTTTGTCATAATGAATTCACCAGAAGTTAATTTTGCTAAAACCTGATCAATACCTGGTTTACCTTCAACTTTACCTCCTTTATTAAATTTTTCTTCCTCAGTAGGTTTATCTAAGTCTTCATTTGGTTTGGCATCCTCTGTTTCCATTCCTTGTCGCAACTCATCAATATCCTTTGCTTGTTCTATTGTACTTACATTAGGTGAAATTCCTTCAATTTGCAAACCACCCATTTTTTTATTAAATTCTTCATCTCCTTCTGCCTCTATTTCTGCATTCCTCTGTGCTTCAGTTTTAATAAAAGATGGTTGACGTTGAACAAAATTATCATTTGGATCAACTTTTTTCTCCTCTTCCTTTTGCTTTTCCTCACCACCACCAAATAAATTACCCCTCTTATCAAGATCAAACGCATTTGCAGTAAAGAAATCTACTGCACCTGTTAGACCTCTCATTATACCTTGTGGTTTACCCTGTTCTTGCCCTTGTTCCTCTCCCTCTTCCTCTTGCTGTTCATCATCTTCACCACTTCTCTCTTGTCTTAGTTTATCTGCTTCATCCTCTACATCTTCTACATCTTCATCAGTCAAACCAAAATTCGCTTTATCTTGAAGAGGAAGCAAGGCTTCAACTAATTCTTTATTAAGAAGTTGAAATCCCTGCTCTGCTTTTGTTATACCTTCATTAAAATCATTTTTTGGTTTGTCAAAATCCTCTTTCTTAAATCTCTCAAGAAATCCGTCAACAATTCCACCTATACCACCCAGTATATCTCTAATTCCATCAACAAATCCTGTTAGTATATTAACTAGCTGTCGCATCTTTTTAATTAATTCACCTACCATTTTTATGATTGCAGGAAGTGTATTAATTAACCAACCTAATAATAAAACACCAATAAAATCTAATATTCTTCCAAGAAATCCTCTGGTGCTTTTCGCAACTAAGGTTCCTTGTCTTCTTAACACACCACCAACAGTTGTCGCTTCTAATTCATCTTCTCTCACTTTTCTTGCGACACCTTCTCTTCTTTTTCTGAAAAATTCGTTATCTCTTCCAATTAAACTTTGTTTGAATCTATTATTATTACTTGAAATCTCAGCAATTTGACCAGCAGATGATCTTGCTCTTAAAATACCAGCAGAAAATTTAGTAACAGAATCTTGTATAGATTTTATACTTATAGATGATTTGAGTAATGAATTTCTTACTATTCTTCTATTATTTGACATTAATCATGAACCCCATATAATGATTCAGAGTATGAAACATATGGATTTGTTGCATCCGACGAATTTATTTGTGGAATAGTTGAAGTAGGAGTATTTGATGAACTTGAACCACTCGCACCTGAACCAGTGGGAACGTTGGTTCCTGTCATCGGAACAGTGATTACATTCGGTGCAGGTTCCTCAAGTGAACTGATATTATCCCCAATTGTATTTTTATTATTATCTACTGCCTTAATTAATTCTGGTCCACCAACTTGGACTCCACTTATATTAACACCAGTGTCCTCATCATCAAATGCACTTGCTTCTAGATTACTTGTATTAATATTACTACTACCTGACATTTCATTACCACTACCCTGAGATTCCCCTTCTCCTGATGGTTTAACGTTAAATAAACTACCAATACCATCAACTAAATTTTTTGCTTGTTGTTCACCAAGAAAACCAGCACCAACTGTCAAAGCAAAATACGCTAATTTTCCTGATACACCTTGATTTCTCAAGAATTTTAATCTTTTTGCGACTAATGCTGACGCTGATGAAAAACCAATCGCACCAGCAAATGCTCTTTCAATTGATTCCCCAAATTGTAAGTCCAAGAAAAAGTTCAACGCAGGTGTAAACATTTTTCTAAAAAATCCTTTACTAGTAGTCTGTGTTATTTTCTTTCCACCTTCCTCAACTACTTCTCCCGTGACTTTACTTTTGAAAGGATTTAAATTACCTAAAAATCTAGTAAATCTATTACCAGTCTTTGCTCCCTCCTGTGCTACATCACCAGTTACATTCTTATTTCTGAATGGATTTAAGAATGCTAGGGGGGAGAATATTTTAGCTGTTGTTTTAGCAATTTTTCCAAATATATTTGGTTTAGCTCCTTTTTCAGCAAGCAATCCCATGCTCTTCAAAAGTGCATTTCGACCCCTAATTACAAGGTTTTGAAAAAACTTTAACATTAATAAGAAGGGTGCTTTAATCAATGCATTTGATGTAACCCTCAATGCATTTGCTGCAAGTGCACTAGTTAATGTAATTAATTTTTTAACACCAACTCCACCTATTAATATAATTGCACCAATCGCCAGTAAATCTTTTCCTAATTTTGCTTTAAATTCATTAAATTTTTCAATATTTTTTCCTGACAAAAGTTTCAGAAATTCAATAGTTGTGTTTGCTAACCAACCACCTAATAATACAAAGAAGAAATTAGCAAGACGAGATAAAAATCCTTGTGCTTTTTCTGCAATCTTTCTAACAGGAGATAACAAGGCATTCTGAATTTTGTTTTCGAGTTCTGATTCCTTACCCTCTCTCAATCCTTGCTCTGCTAATATTGCTTCTCTTCTTTGTTTTGCTGCTTCTCTCTGTCTATCTAATGAATCACTTAACTCTAAATTACTTCTAAGAGCACTTAATGAACCATTTAAATTTCTTACGCTATCAGATATATTTGTTAATTGACCTGAAATCGTATTGAGTGCTAATGTATTTTGTGATATTAAACTGGTTGTCTGTGGATCAGGTTGAGCAGGTGGTGGAACAGCACGACCAGTAAAGACACCAGAAGATACACTTCTATTGATACCTCTTAAACTACCTGCTATTGGCGATTGTAAACCTTGTTCCTCATCCATTACGTTCTTGTTGTGCCTTTAAATTTTCTTCTTCAACATATTGTTGTAAAAGTGAAAGATATATTTCCCTCTCCCAAGGGATCATATTCTCAAGCTCTGTTAAGCTATATTTATGGTGCTGCATCAAGGCAAAATTGATCTTGTAATAAGATGCAAGATCTTCATGTGCCATGCTTATCCGAAAAAATTCTGTAGCCCCTCTAGTACAACTTCATTTTCCTTTTTAGTATTAGGATTAATCACTTTTACAGTGTGAGACAATTTAGGCATTGTATCAAAAAACTTTTCAACTTCTTTAAATTGATTAGAGTTCAATGATTCTACAAACTGAGTTAACTCTTTTTGAGTGCAGTCTGCTGCTGCCCAAGATTCTTCCTCTGAATAAACTTGATCTACACATGATGCAATTAAATCAAATGTATCATCAACTGATATATCAGAAGCAGTGGCAAAGTTGTTTTTAACAAATTCATCAAGAGATGGATATCTCATCCTAAGTGAATAAGTGTCATCTAGTTTAATATCTCTCTGATGATCATCATCAATAATAACTTTAATTTCATCAATATTAATAGATGTTGGAACTTGAGTTTTACCATCATCTGGACAAGTTACCATCACTTCTATTGCTTCACCTACAGACTTACCACGAATGTTTAAAAATAGATATTCAATGTCAAAGGTGGATAGTTTTTCAACTTTAATACCCCTTGACAAGATGCAATTTTTCAATACATCTTTGACAGCGTTAGCAACAGTAGCAGTATCTTGACTCTCCATTGCTAGTATAAGAACTTTTTCCTCTTTTACAAGGAAAGGTCTGTATTTAATTTTTTTATTTGATGAAGGTAGCACCATCTCATAAGTTGGGGTGCTAATCTTTGGTAAAGGCATAATATTCTAAGCACTTCAGTGTGATTATTTATAGTGGTTTTTTAAATGTTAGTTCCAGATCCTAATGATTGTCCTGCAGCATTCGTAACTGCCCTTGATGTTGCTTTACCACTTGCTTTAATATATGGACCGCTATTTAAGACGTTGAATGCACTATTTCTGTAAACATTAGAGAGTGTTGTTTGTAAATCATATCCACTTTGTCTACGATTTCTAAAGTCAGTGCTTGAGAGAGGTGCTTTTTTATTGAATGCAATTCCTAAATCTCTTGCTAATGAAGATGACTCACCTGCGATATATCTATCAAAACTAAATGTACAAGTTGCCTTTAACACTTGTGAATTACTGTAACTTACCTGAGTTGAACTTAATGACAATGGAAACAAACCAACAAAACGATATTCTAAAAATTGAAAATGATTCTTCTCAAATTTAACAATACGTGTATCATTTGATTTGTATGTCTCTGGATATTCTAATTTGTAATAATATGAATCAGAACTTGGATCAGTTGGACTTGCACCTGTTATAAATTCCATCCAATGTTCTAAAAATTTTAATGATTTGTATTCATTATCAACATAAAACTCTAGTGATATCTCTGTAAAATTTCTTGTATGGGCAAATCTCTCAATCAAACCTTGATAATCTCCAGCAGTATTCAACGATGCTAACGCACTGCCAGGTAAGACTGCATTATGACATAACAATCCAATATTTTCTGCAATAAAACGATCATTGATACCTCTCTGTCTCATATATCTTCTAAGTTCACCACTTGGCAAAGCAAATTTAACAAAAAAGTTCGATGTTTGAGCTACATTCTGTAACTTAGGTAAAAAATCTGATATTCTTCTCGGTCTTGGTGCTGGCACTCTAAATACTTCTATAGTATAGTTATTTAGATGGCTTATAGGGGAAAATACTATCCATCCTTTCCTAGAAAGTATAAAGGTGATCCAACAAATATTATATACAGATCTCTTTGGGAAAGAAAATTCATGGTGTATTGTGATAAAAATGCAAAAATACTAGAGTGGGGAAGTGAAGAAATTGCTCTTCCATATGTCTCACCTCATGATAGTCGAGTGCATAGATATTTTCCAGATTTTTATATTAAGGTGCAAGAGAATACAGGTAAAATAAAAAGATATCTGATTGAAGTCAAACCATTGAAACAAACAACAAAACCTAAAAAACCAAAGAGACAAACCAAAGGTTACATTCGTGAAGCATTTGAATATGCTAGAAACCAAGCAAAATGGAAAGCAGCAAGAGAATATTGTGCTGACAGAATGTGGGAGTTTAAAGTAATAACAGAAAAAGAGTTAGACATATGAGTCGTATAGATCCCATAATGAAAAATCTTATCGGTACAGAAAGTCCCGATGACTTAGCAACAGAGGTGTTAGGTGTACTAACTGAAGGAAGTAATGTTCCTGAACCTGGTAATTTTTACGTTTTTGTTTATCGTGCAAAAACACCTGGCATTGCATATGACTCACATCCACTTGTTGCAGTGACTGATGTTTTTCAATGGGGGTTCAAAGGACTAAACTATCATTGGGGGGAAATGCGACAATATACATTTCCAGAGGTAGTTGGTGGACTGTATAAAGTCGATGAAATGGAATTAAGAGATTTAAGAACTCTACCATTTGTCAAAATCGTGCTAAATAGTTAAAAATTAAAGTAGGTCGATGAACGCTGGCGGTATTAGTGAAAAAGGAAGAGAACTGGCTGCAAAAAACAGAGAGGAGTTTAGGAGAAAAAAATTTGGTAGTTTCAAAGGAAATCGTATAAAAACAGATAGTGAAAAATATATGAGTTATCCTATGGCAAGAGGACCAAATGATGAAACTGGAGATACTTTGTTAATCAAATGTGTAAAATATCAACCACCATCACCAGAAACAGAGATGGGTCTTGAAGATTTTACTATAATACCAGGAAACAGACCTGATGGATCAGGTGGTGCAAAAGTTTTTGATGATAAGACAGGAAAAGAGGGTTTGAGAGCAAAAAACTTTGGAATGACCGCAGATGCAAGAGCAAGACAAAAACAAGAAATATTATATTACGTTGAATTGCCAATTCCACAAGATATTAATGATACACAATCAGTAACTTGGGGAGAAGATACTATTAACATGTTTGAACTTGCTGGTCTAGCAGTGGCAAAGAATTTTTTAAATTCACCTGCAGAAACTGTAGGTGCTGGAATAGATATAATGCAAGCAGCATTTGGTGCTGGAATTCAAATACCTGGTCTCAATAATTCTACTCAAGAGGCTTTTAAAGCAGCAATTGGTGGTAAAGCAATCAGTGCTTTAGGTTCTACTGTGAGTCCAAAGAGTATAATATCAAGGGCAACTGGTCAGGTACTAAATTCAAACTTAGAATTACTATTTCAAGGAGTTAATTTAAGGTCATTTCCGTTTAGTGTAACTTTTTCACCAAGAAATTCTGATGAAGGTGTGCTTGTTAGAGATATAATACGAAACTTTAAAAAATCAATGTCTGCAAAAGCAGGGGAAGATTCTTATAATGGTGCTTCAGCGAGTGGAATTATGATATCAGCACCAGATGTATTTTTACTTGAATACCGCAGTCGAGGAAAAACTCATCCCTTTTTAAATTCATTTAAAACTTGTGCCCTCACAGGATTAAGTGTTAATTACACAAACTCTGGAACATATGCAACATACAAAGATTCTACACCTGTAAATATAAGACTAGATATGACATTTAAAGAACTCAATCCAGTGTATGCAGAAGATTATGATACTCCAAATGCAGGACCAGGAGTTGGATACTAATGGCATATTTCAGACATCTACCTAATATAGCATATCAATCACCTTTATCACATAAAAATAGATCTGATGATTATATTGTTATTAAGAATATATTCCGTAGAACAAAATTATTTGATTTTTTAAGTAGTAATGTATCTGTTTTTCAAAAATTTGTGATTGGAGATGGTGCTCGACCTGATACTGTTGCAGAAGATTTATACGGTGATTCATCCCTTGATTTTGTAGTGATTCTTACAGCAGGAATTACTAATGTTAATCATCAATGGCCAATTCAAGACCACCAAGTTTATGAATTTGCTCTTGAAAAATATGGTTCTGAAGCAGAAATGACCTCTATCCATCACTATGAAACATTAGAGATAGTTGACGATAATGGTCGTCTAATATTACCTCCAAATCTAATAGTGGACGGTGATTTTAAAATATCTGGCACAATAAACAAATATCCAAGCACCAGATATACCTTAAAATCACTCACTGGTAATCGACAACTAGATGATAAAGATGAATTCTCTGTGCTCACTGATAGTATCGCTAGTCCCATCACTAATTTAGAGTACGAGTACATTCAGAATGAAAAAAGAAGAGAGATTGATGTACTTAGAAACTCATATGTAAATATGTTTATTGAAGATATGAGAGATGTTGTAAGGTACGATAAGAGTTCGAGTTATATTACTTCAAGTCTCGCCATCACTCCAAATACAGAAACTGTAAATCCATAAAAAAAGAGGTCTTTCGACCTCTTAGAGTATTGAAAACTGAATACTAATAAAAGTATTATTCGTTGAATACTAACTATAGTATTATTCCTCTGCTAGTTTAGCAAAATATGATAGTGCGTCATCCTCCTCTTCTTCTGCTACTGCAGGAGTAGGTTTTGATACAGCAGCAGTTACTAACTCTTCTGCTTCTCCACGATCAATATCCTCTTCTTCAAACTGTGGTGCAGCGGACTTCTTATTTCCAAGAACATAGTCTAGACGAGTCTTTAACTCATCATATGTTTTGAACTGGTCTGGTGCAACAATCTCAGCAAGTGAGAACTGTTTCTTCCAGAGTGATTCCATTGCATCATCATCATTAAGTAAAGGACTTTGTGCTGCAAATTCAGAACTATCGTAGTTTCTGTATCCTGCAACATTCTTTGCTTTTAACTTAAAATTAGCACCTTGCCAGAAATCGAATGGATCGATTGCTTCCTCATCCTCAAACTCAGGTTGCATCGCTGCAGTAAGTTTGTCAAAGATTTTCTTTCCATACTTGTATAGAAATACTTTACCTTCGTTCTCAGGATTCGCAGGGTCTTTTACAACATAGATGTTGCTAACGTAAGTTAACTTACGCTTCTGCTTTCTTGCAGTTTCTTTTCCTGCGTCAGTTCCATTGTTCCAGAGTAATGAATTATACTCAGAAACTGGGTCTTTTTGTCCTAGTGTTGTGAGTGAGTTCTCAATGAACCATCCACCAGGACCTTGGAATGCGTGTGAATATAGTTTTACAAATGGTAAATCTTCACCTTCGGGTGCAGGTAGAAATCTGATAACAGCATAACCGTTACCGCTTTTGTCTACATCTAACTTCCAGATACGGTCATCAGTGTTACCGCCCGTGTTGTTCATCTTCTCGACTTCTTTAACTAACTTTGCAGTAAGTGAGCCAAGTTTAGATTGTTTTTTTAGGTCTTTAAAAGACATTTGGATACCTCGGATAAATTGGATATTTTAGATAATTGGATTATA
>VTLG01008950.1_pt1 | contig 17726 bp, 38 predicted proteins | sample 4694571 | NCBI WGS metagenome assembly VTLG01 (sample SAMN12604809, study PRJNA352737) | marine metagenome | biome: ENVO:00000447; feature: ENVO:00000209|ENVO:00000569|ENVO:01000036; material: ENVO:00002151; isolation source: viral sequences binned using virsorter ... | reverse complement strand
AAATATTGTTGAACGATTCCAGGATAAGAACTCTAAGCTGAAATACTTTGTAGGTAATCCATCAACTGGTGGATATGGCCTAACATTAACAGCAGCTCATACTGTAATTTATTATTCGAATACCTATGACTTAGAAAAGCGAATGCAATCTGAGGATAGGGCGCACAGAATTGGTCAGGTTAATAAAGTAACTTACATTGATTTGATTAGTGAAGGAACTGTAGATGAAAAAATTGTTCAGAGCTTACGCAGCAAGATTGATATCGCAAGTGCTGTGATGGGTGAGGACGTTAAACAATGGTTAATTGAACCAGTAAACAAAAGGAGAAAATGATGGATACATCTAAATACAAATCAGTTGCTACTAAAATGGAGACATATAAAAAAGCTAAACTGATGGCTGAAAATACACACCGAAGTATTGGTGCATATATTTCTATGGTTATTGATGAGGCCTGGAAAAAACAAAAGCCTGCATTGAAGAGTAAACTAAATAATGCCGCGTAAACTATCGCTTGAAGTAAGATTAAAAAGGGAGCTGGAGAAGGTGGGGAGGTCAGCGCTTCGTGACCCACGCTCCAGGGAACAGATGATTACTCGCATTAGGTGGGAACGTTTGAGAAATATTGTTTGGAGAAGATATGATCAAAAAAATATGCCCGAACTGTAAAGGTAATGGATACTTACGATTAGCTTTTGAGGCAGAAGAAGTGATTGAACAATGTAAAGTGTGTCGTTCCCAAGGAGAATTGGATGGAGATAAACATTATCATCAGAGCTGGGATGGTACAAATCATGAAGGAAATACTTGTAGAACCTTGTATTATGGACCACTTTTAGATCCTGAAAGCTTTCCTGGATACAAAATAGAGGAAGAATAACTAGATTTTTTATAGAAATTATCCTATAATGCGGCCGTAACTGAGGCTGCTTATGAGTATTAGATTGCCTGATAGTCCGATTCGAAAGATACATCGTTGTCCGGACTGCAATAATTTTTCTGTTAAATTTTGGAACTCTAACTTTGATCGTACCTACACACTCCAGGAATGGTTGACTATCTGTGAAGAGGGGAAGGAAGTTTTACGTAAGATTCTTCAACCTATTCGTGAAGATCCAAAGTTTTTTTTAGATTAGTTTTTCCCAACGATTCTTGATAACACCGTCTGCTAGTTGAGATTCACGCACGGCCTTGTAGCCTTGGTGTTCCGGTCTTCTTGTATTCCATAGATTCTTTGCTAATCTTTTCTTTGTCGTTGCAGCTACAGTCCAATTGACTGCTTTTAAACTTGAACCTGGTTCTGATTCCAAAGTGTAGGTTATAATTTTTTCACCACCCATAGCTGTCCAGATTCTTTGGCATCTCGCATAGAGATATGAACAAGCATTTCTTGGAGCCGGGTCTTTGATACATACTCGCAAAACTTCTAGTGTCGTTCCATTATCCAAGGCTCTCGCTACTGGCCTCCCGCATATCGCTACACCAATGAGTTTATCATCTAGTGTTGCGCCAATACTGAACTTATGCCCGGCTGTTTTCTTATTGTGTCTATGATGTGATGTAACAAAATCGTTCGCAGCTTTTAGTGATAAAGGAATTGTTTTAAATTTATTTTTTTGATCCAAAGTATCTCTCCCCCGCTACGAAGATCATAAGGGCAATACAAATCAAAACAATAAGTATCGCCCCTAGTAATATATTAGTTATCATTTTAAAGTTTTTTTAAAAGAGAATCACAAAGCCTTATTTCTCTTTTATATCCTTCCATATTTCCTTCAATACCTTTTATTAAATAATCATTTTCAATCGAAATAATTTCTTCATCTAAAAGTTCTTGAGATCTATTTCTATTTTCCCCCAATTCCTCAACTAAAAATTGAAGTTCTTCATCTGTTAAAGTGATAGTTTTATTCATTATTTTCTTTTACCTTTTTATCGAAGTATTTAATAGCTTTCATGTTATGGTCCTCGCCTGTAAATATTCTTCCGGCCTCGACTTTAATAAGCTGCCACTTACCATTAATTTTTACCACGATTGTTTTCATGCTATCCCCTCAAGTTTGGTGCTGTTAGCGTATGGTTTCCATACTTGATTCCATATAAAAGTCTTTGTTACTGTTCCATCCAAATATTTTGTAGTAAAATATTCTCTTTTAATTTTAAGTTTTGGATAGACAACTCTTAACATTGACCTAATGGAAGGTGATATGTTTTTATAATGTTTATCAGTCTCAACTAGATCGTAAAGAGCTTTGTATTCAGGTTTATCTGTATGTTGATCGTAGTAGTCACCGACTATTGCTACATTATCCCCGGCCCACCGACCAATGAATTTATGACCAGATACATCACCACCTCCTCGTCTGTCATCACCTTGAGCGATCATCAAACAATAAAGGACATCGGCCATTGAGCCTTCAAATCCTATTTGCTCATAATGTTTTGCCAGGATACCTATATCATATCCAACAACAAATTCTTTTTTAGTTATATTAATTAACTTATGATACTGACCCATCTCGCACCTCCTCTGGTTCATCAAAATCAAATTCACAATCAGACAAATCAAATTCATAAGTTTCTGTTGTGTTTAATCCATTATCAGTTTGTATCCAATTAACAGGACACTCGGCTAACCATTTTTCAAAGATTTCTATCTTCATTATACACCTCCTCTGGTTCTCTCATTCCGTCATCATAATTAGGATCATTAACTCTATCCCAAATATCCTGGTGTACTGCACCATGCTTTAAACAAAATATTAATTTAGACATTTCTGCAGCATCCTCTTCCATATCCATTAACCATTGCTTTACTTTACCCATATTCATCTCCATTGTTGAGGGTTATTTATATATTAATTATCCCATATAGTATGGGAAGTCAAACAAAAAAAGACCCCCATATCCTTTTTTGGTAGAATATGGGGGAAGGGAGTGAATAGATTGTAGTAATACACATAAAAAAACATAGTGTATAGTGTTTTTTGACCCTATTCTCTTTACAAAAACTCACTTACCCCCTTGTAGCAGTGTAGCAGTGTAGCAGTAGAGAAAATCACTATACATATCAATGATTTAAACCTCAATTTGCTGCTACATGAGTGCTACACCATAGAAAACAGGCGTAGCAGTAAAAAATAAAAATCTTTATTTTCTGCCAATTTAAATTATAATGATAGTATGGATATTGATATCATTAGAGATAGATTGACCCCTAAACAGATTAAATTTTGTGTATTGTTCGTTGAACAAGGCGACGAATTGACAGCTAAGGAATGTGCGATCCAGGCAGGATACGCTGAATCAGTGGCTGTGAAGACTGCGTCCGAGCTTAGAAAAAAACCTCATGTGGCTGAGTATATTAGAGAACTTAGAAACAGAGAAGAAAAGAAATACGAAGTTAATCTTCATAGGCATTTGAAAAGATTGGACCAGTTAAGTAAGGGTGCTGAAGACAAAGGCAATTGGAATGCTGCTGTCCAAGCTGAGAAATCGAGAGGTCAAGTGGCCGGTCTTTATATTGACCGAAAAGAGATTATGCATGGATCTATTGACCAACTTAGTCGTGAAGAAGTGGATAAATTATTAACAGATATGGATAAGAAATTATCTATCGAAGGGAGCTTTCAAGTAGTAGATGACAACAAAACCGGAGACAAAATTCTGGAAAAGGATAAAGAATAAGTTTACAAAAATTACCCTCACTAGAGTTGAGGCCATTACTCCTACAGGATTGCCTGATTTAAATGCTTTTTTTCTTGATAAAGAAAAAAGAGGTTATGAGTTTTGGATTGAGTTAAAGGTAAGTCCAGGTAATGCGGTGAAGCTATCGCCGGGTCAAATTTCGTGGCATATGCACAGATTTAAATTGGGCGCTAAATCAATTATCATGGTACAGACCCCCTCTCAAAGAGGGATTGCTCTGTACTCTGGGGGAAGGTCCTTGAACCTTGCGTCCCAAGGCTTGACCCTTGAACCTTGTGCCTTGATTCCTGAGCCTTGTGACTGGAAGCAACTTGAGTCTTGCTTGATTAATCTTGCGTCTTAAACCTTGATCCTTGTGTCTTCTGTTATAACACCGGATACATAAATTTTTTCCTGACTTGGTGACAAGCATCAGCTCCAGGGAATACTCCCTGAAGCAATGATCGCATTCATTAGTGAGCTGCATAGCTCACATTTTCTATATTGATATTCCAACAACCCCGGCAAGATCCGCAACTGTTGCCTTGTTTATTAGCCGGGCAACTATACCCAATTGCTTTTGAATCTTTGTGAACTGTTGACGTTAACCCCACATTACTATGGGGTTTGCCGTCAATCATCGTAGCTGATACCCTCACCGCCAGGTTTCCCGGGAGTGAACCGCCTTGTTTATAAAAGGTTTTCAGGATCCCAGCTTCTCGTGTTGGCAGCCAATGCTTAATGCCTGGCGTTGCCATTGCAACAGCTACAATCTTTTTAAAATGGTCTAGGCTTTGTATATCTCCTGAATCATGCCATCTAAAATAAGGAACTTTTTTTCCATAATGTTTTATTAATAGAACCATATCATCAACCCAGGTATCTTTGGTGATAGATTCCAATCTGTTAGCGTGAGCTGCTTTCACGCCTTTAAAAGTATACCGGCCCTTTAATGCGTAACACATCGAGCAGGTACTATTCTTAATTAATCGCAGCTTCGACCCGGTGTCACATTCAAATGCGCTTAGGCCGTAACCATATCCAGGCATTTTGCTTGGCTTACTTAAACCGCCAACATTTGCCCAGGCTTCTTTTATATTCATACTCTTCACTCCTTTATTATTATATAAGATATTATGGGAACATAGTCAACTAAATAATTAAAAAAATTTCTTGATCCCTGGGCCTTGTTCCCTGGGCCTTGTTCCCTGGTGAGCTGCCAGCTGATCAGCTCTTGATCCTTGTGTCTTGAGTCTTGAACCCTGGGCCTGGTATTATTAATAAATTTAATTGGCTGTTGTACATTGAAAGCAACATTTAACTACCCACCGTATAGGTTAGCACCAATTAATCGGAGTGAATCTAGGATCTATCCTCTTCCACCTCACCTAAAGCACTTAATAAGTGTTTAGTGATCCGATCTAATTTTTGACTATCTTCCCAAGCCTTGTATTGTGCTTTAGAGAGTAGTCGACCATCAACAAAATCATCAATATATAAACTGAATCTTTCACTAAATTGATGGGGAAGCGAGGCACTATATCGATAAGAATTTTTTGCTCCATTTACTTTTCTTGTGCCTCTTCCTAACTTTCTGAGTCTATATCTTTTACGATTTAAAAATTTACGAGCGAGGCGGATAAACTCCGCCCCCTCCTCATTGTTAGGTACATTTGAAAAGTAATGGATAGGTATATGATTATTCATACAGATTCAAAATGAATTTAGAATATGGTGGTGAGTATTTATTGTAGAATGTCACTGAGTCTACATCAAACATTCCATCACCTCCAAATCCTCCAAGTTTACAAGCAATACCATCATGCCCTCTTTTAAATTGCATATTGCCCTCAATTGAACAGATATCCTCATATGAATATTGCTTCATAAAATCCTCCATATAACAAGGGTCAATAATAAGTAATTGTCCACTATCTACGGCAACATTGCCATAGGGTTGGATAGTCGGTTTTTTAGGTTTCATAATTCACTCCTTTTTATGAAATTAATAATTGACATTACATAAGATATATCCCATAGTCAAGTAATAATTAACCTATAACAAGGAGTGTAAAATGGGTAGATATTATAATGGAGATATTGAGGGCAAGTTTTGGTTTGCTGTTCAATCAAGCAATGATGCTGATTTCTTTGGAGTCGAGGGTCATTATGCATATTTACATTATCATTTTGATAAAGATAATATGACAACCATTGATAAGGGTATTAAAACTTGTATCGATACTCTCGGTTCTTGGAAAGAAAAACTAGATAAGTTTTTCGAAGAGAACAATGGATATAATGAGGAGATGTTAGAAAAACAAATCGGACTTAAAAAAGATAAGGCTAAAGGTGTTCTCGAGTGGTATGCAAGATTATATCTCGGTCAAAAAATTAAAAAGTGTGTAGAAGAAAAGGAAGAATGTTCTTTTGAGGCTGAACTATAAAAAAAATAAGGGGGCTTGTGCCCCCTTTTTTAATTTGTTTTATTTAATCTTGAGACCTTGAGCATTAAATTATCTATATGATCTTGCCAAATTCTCTTGAGCCATATGTCTTCAGTTATAGATAACTGTTTTTCCAGGACCCTTATTTTATGTAGTAGTAGCTGTTCCATTTTTAGATCCAATGTGGAACCATTAACATTAACAAGCTCACAAATAATAATAAAATAAACCAATGTGTTGCCATTACTCCTCCTCTTTTATTACTAAATCAAAACACTTAATCCAACAAATAGATAAACCTATTAGAAATACATCACTAATAAAAGTGTATTGAAATATATTATAATCAGTTAGCAACCAAGCTAACATTAATGTAGTTAGTATTAACATTATAACTTTTACTTGTTTCATTTTCACTCCTTTAATTTAATTGGGGGCAATCATATGCCCCCAAGTCTCTGATCTTATCTTATAACTAGGTATCTGTAATACCATTTATTCGATAACTCTTTTAATAAAAGTTGGATCTCTTTTTTACTTGTAGCCCAACCTCTATTAACTTTAGTTTTAGTATCATAAAGATAATACATATTCGCTCCTTTCATTAGTCTAGCAATATCATATAAGCACTTGGATTAAATTTCATAAACCAATCAAGCCCAAGTCTTACATTTTCATAGTCTTCGAATTGCTCACATCCTTTTATAGTGTCATAGATTGAAAGTTCTAATGCATTCAATCTTGCTGTTTCTCCACTATATGGATTTTTAACAATCGCACCCTTATCATAAATTTGAATAGGTGCCTTAAAAGGCACCTTATCTTTTTCTAATTTAATCTTCATTAGGTCTCTCCCAATCTCCGTGATCTTGAGCCATTTCGTAGTGGTATTCGTTAATCATCTCTTGAATGATTTCCTCAACCTCTTCGGCTGTATGACCTTGACTAAGGAGCAAGGCTCTTTGTTCTTGCTCCCATTCGTTTTCAATTATGGTTTGATTATCCAAAGCCATTGCATTCATTTTACCCATTCAATACCTCCAATTTTTAAACTAGTAATAGTATTAAGGTTAATAGACCTCCAAACCTTTTTTGGATTGTCTTTATTCTTTTTTAATAGATTAACATCAATAACCTCAAGCAGATGTTCTCTATTGCCTTTTAATTCCCCACCATTAAAAAACTTTTCATTAGTGGGTAGTTTTCCAAGTATAGTTCTAGGTTTACCATCTGCTTTTATCCAAGTAGCAGAAAACAAACTAGTTCCAATACTTTGTCTAACTATTTTTTTTATAAACATATTCACTCCATTGTTAATTGTTTATATATCCTATATAGTTATAATTTATCCCATTACAATAGTTAATTTAATTTTTTTCTGGTTTTTTCCAGATTTTTTTTAACTTACTCACATTAGTTTTGGAGTCCCTCGCTCCTTGTTTTGCCATCAAAAAAATCGAAAAGGGGGGAACCCCTAAAAAAGACCGGAGGTCTATATAGTTCTCTTTATATATAAACTTTTACTCATATAAACTATATGGTATAAAGATCTGATGTCTGACCTTAATACCTTTAAGAGGTTAACTAATTTTGATAATTTAAGTCCGAGTGAATTAGACATATTACAAAAAAAGTTAATGCTGCGTAAGAAAACATTTGATTTAAAATCATTGGCTAAAAAAAATTTTTTAAAATTTGTAAAACAAGTTTGGCCAGAGTTTGTAGAGGGACCCCATCACATACAAATTGCAGAAAAGTTTCAAGCATTGGCCGAGGGGAAAATAAAACGACTAATTGTTAATATGCCACCCAGACATACCAAATCAGAATTTGCATCTTTTTTATTTCCTGCATGGATGATGGGCCGTGATCCAAAGCTCAAGATTATTCAAACCACCCATACAGCAGAACTCTCTTATCGTTTCGGTCGTAAGGTTCGTAACCTCATGGAAGAAAATGCTTTTCAAGATATTTTTGATGATATTAAATTATCCCAAGATTCAAAAGCTGCAGGAAGGTGGGAGACGAATAAGGGGGGAGAGTATTTCGCAGCAGGAGTTGGTGGAGCCATCACAGGTAGGGGTGCAGATTTATTAATTATTGATGATCCCCATTCCGAGCAAGATGCATTAAGTGAAACAGCAATGGAGTCAGCTTACGAGTGGTACACCTCTGGACCAAGACAACGTTTACAACCAGGAGGTAGGATTGTTATTGTTATGACAAGGTGGTCTACAAAAGATCTAACCGGAGAATTAATGAAAGCACAGAAAGAACCTAAAGCAGATCAGTGGGAGGTGATTGAGTTTCCCGCAATCATGCCGTCAGGAGATCCTGTCTGGCCACAATATTGGAAAAAAGAAGAATTAGAATCGGTTCAAGCCTCACTGTCTGTTCCGAAGTGGAATGCTCAGTGGCAACAGAATCCTACTTCAGAAGAAGGTTCCATTATCAAACGAGAGTATTGGAAGATTTGGGATAAGCCCAAGCTCCCTAAATTGCGTCATGTGATTCAATCGTATGACACGGCCTTTAGTAAAAAAGAAACCGCAGACTTCTCAGCTATTACAACATGGGGGGTATTCCTTCACGAAGAGATTACTCCTAATATAATTTTGCTTGATGTAGATAAAGGACGATGGGACTTCCCACAGTTAAAGACAAAAGCATTAGAGCAATATCAATACTGGGAGCCAGAAACAATTATCGTGGAGGCGAAAGCAAGTGGATTACCCCTGACCCAAGAACTACGGCGCTTTGGTATTCCTGTTATTAACTTCACACCAAGTCGTGGTAATGATAAACATGTAAGAGTAAACTCTGTATCAACACTGTTTGAAGCAGGACAAGTATGGTGTACAGAAGATCATTGGGCGCAAGAATTAGTTGAAGAATGCGCTGCTTTCCCTTATGGTGACAATGACGATTTAGTTGATAGTATGACACAAGCGTTAATGCGTTATCGACAAGTAGGGTTGGCCGTGCATCCAGAGGATTATGAGGATCCTCCTAAGCTGCCACCTTCGAGTTTATTGGAGTATTACTAAATGAGCTTTAAATACAAATCAGGGTTCACGGTCAAAGAACCAAAGAAAAAAAAGAAGAAGAAAGAAAAAATGCCTGCTTCTTTTATGAATCCTAAGTCATCCTATTATAAATTCGTGCAACCCACAGGATTTAATGCTATGATAAAGAAAAAGAAGAAGAAACAATTACAGGCCTAAGGATTAGTATGAACAAAAAAACACCAAGTAGAGTAAAACAGTTACGAGATTTATTAGATGATGCTATAGCTATTGGGGATGATGACCAAATACAGATTCTTAGAGCAGAATTAGAATTAATTAATCCAAATTACAAACACGGTGGATATGTTAAATCATCAGCTCAAACTTCAGTAATCCCTGGAGCGAGAGCCACGGGTAGTGCACAAGGGTCCACGATCCCCGGTCCAAAAGCTAAAGGTTCAGCAGAAGGTTCTGTTATTCCGATGAAAATGAAATCAGGTGGCCTAGCGAAACGTGGTTACGGAAAGGCAAGAAGATAATGGCAGTAGAAAGACCAGCAGGTTATAATCCAGCACCATCAGATCCGATGAGTGATGCTCCAGAAATAGAAGTGGAAGCAGCAATAGGAGAAGAAGTTATAGAGAATCCAGATGGATCAGTAACATTTGGTGAGGAAGCAATGGTCGAGGAGCAAGTTCCTTTCGGCGCTAACCTTGCAGAACTATTGGACGATGATATTCTTAATTCTATTTCAGAAGAATTACGTTCACAGATTGAAGATGATAAAGCATCAAGGGATGAATGGTTTTTTACATACACAAAAGGTTTAGATCTTTTAGGATTTAAACATCAAGAACGATCACAACCGTTCCAAGGAGCAAGCTCCGTGACCCATCCACTTTTATCCGAAAGTGTGACAGCATTTCAATCACAAGCTTATAAAGAATTATTACCAGCAGGAGGACCTGTAAAATGTAACGTGGTGGGTGAAGAAAATGCAGAGACAGAAGCACAGGCACAACGTGTAAAAGAATACATGAATTATTTAATCTTGGATGAGATGGAAGAATATGATGCGGACATGGATCAGTTATTATTTTTCTTACCACTTGCAGGTTCAGCATTTAAAAAGATTTATTATGATGCAGGATTAGAGAGACCAGTTTCCAAATTTGTTCCAAGTGAAGATTTAATTGTTCCTTACTTATCTACAGATTTAGCATCTGCGGAACGAGTAACACATATTGTCAAGATGACAAAAAATGAAATTAAAAAAGCACAAGTTGGAGGATTGTACAGAGATGTAGAATTACTTGATCCAACATTGGAAGAAACAAAAGTTCAAGAAAAATATAATCAGTTAGAAGGTGTAAGTCCAGTTAACTACGATGAGATGTATCAATTGTTTGAGTCGCATTGCGATTTAGACATAGAAGGTTTCGAAGATAAAGACGAGCAATCAGGTGAACCTACAGGTATAAAGATTCCGTATGTTGTTACTATTGATGAGGGAAGCGGAAAAATCTTATCCATCTATAGAAACTACAGAGAAGACGATCCTCTTAGGAAAAAAATACCATACTTCATTCAATATAAATTTTTACCAGGCCTTGGTTTTTATGGTTTTGGTCTTATTCATATGTTGGGGGGTTTGTCCAGGACTGCTACGTCAGCACTCCGTCAACTCATTGATGCGGGAACATTATCTAATTTACCAGCAGGATTTAAAGCGAGGGGAATTAGAATTGCCGATGATGATAGTCCATTACAACCAGGAGAGTTCAGAGACATAGATGCACCAAGTGGTGATCTTCGACAAGGTCTCATGCCTCTTCCTTACAAAGGACCAGATCAAACTTTATTTTCATTATTAGGTTTTGTTGTTGATGCAGGAAAAAGATTTGCTGCTGTAGCTGATCAAAAACTAGGAGAAGGTTCACAAGCTAATCCAGTTGGTACAACAATGGCTTTACTAGAGCAAGGTACAAAAGTGATGAGTGCAATTCACAAAAGATTGCATTACTCACAAAAGAAAGAATTTAAAATTTTAGCAAGAATCATTCAAGATTACTTACCACCAGAATATCCATATGCGGTTGTTGGTGGGAATAAAATGATTAAGCAACAAGATTTTGATAATCGTGTAGATATTATTCCGGTAAGTGATCCCAATATATTTTCAATGGCGCAACGTATTACGTTAGCCCAAACACAATTACAACTAGCACAAGCGAACCCCCAAATACACAATCAATATGAGGCCTATAGACGTATGTATCAGGCAATGGGGGTACAAAATATTGATGCTATTCTTCCACCTCCTCCAAAACCGATGCCTATGGATGCAGCGATGGAGAATTCACAAATGTTAATGCAAAAACCAGCGGTAGCATTTCCACAACAAGACCATACAGCTCACATTGATGCACATCGTGCCTTTATGTCGACGTATTTAGTTAAGAATGCACCCCCTATTTTGTCATTAATTCAATCTCATATCTCTAATCACATAAGTGAATTAGCAAAAGAAGAGGTAATGGCACAGAATCAAGCACAAATACAACAAGTAACAGCACAATATGGTGGTCAATTACCTCCAGAACTGCAACAACAGTTTGAAATTGAGGTTGCAAAACAAGTTTCTGTACGAGTTAAACAATTAACAGAAGAAATGGTAGCAGAAGAACAAGAATATCTAGAAGGAATGAACAAAGATCCTCTTGTTGAACTAAAAGAAAAAGAATTAGGGCTACGTGCAGAAGAATTAGAGCTACGAGCACAGAAAGATGGAGAAAAACAAGGACTAGAAGAAGAAAAATTTGTAGTAGGTACTGCCCAAGAACAAGAAAAAATAGATAATGCAGATAAACATGCAACAATTAGGGAAGGAATACAGTTGACAAAGGTAATGGAACCGTCCAAACTGAGAAATAAGTATTGATATGACTAATATGACTCCCGCCGAGGAAAAATTACAAAAGTATTTTGATAAACTTTTGCTTTTAGTAGAAAATACTTCCCAAAATGAAGAAGATAGTATACTTTTAGCTGGGGCTATGATGAGTGTTGCACGCATTCTCTATTTTGATAATTTATCAACTAGAGAATCCGAGCATATCATAGAACATAACACTCGTGATTTTATTCAATTGATAAAACCCACGATACATTAGGAGAAAAAAATGGCATTAGATAACCCAAAACCAAAATTCATTAATGGATCTTTGTATCCAAATGCTAAAATGACTGTGTCTACTGATATGAATCCTTATGCAGGGTCTAATGTCAATAAAACACAAATAGCAGATGTTTATTCTGCAACAATGGAAGGACCAAAAGTAAAAGCTAACTTAGGTTCAGGACCAAAAGGTCAACGCAGTAAAATGCAAATTAAAAAAGTTCCTTTTAAAGGGACATTCTGATATAACTTTTTTTGTAAAAGGAGGTCTTATGAATTTAATTAAAGATCTATGGGAACACTTGAAAGAGTGGTCGGACTGGAAAATGAAGGACTGGATTAAAGCGGGTATAGTAGCTATTATTGTACTTGTTGTTATTAGTCAGTTAACTGGAGGAGCTGCTTAGACTATGGTCTGGCAACTTCTAGCAAAACCCCTCCTCGGCGTGGCTGCGGATACAGTTCGTGGCTTCGTCGAGACCAAAAAAGCTAAGGCCGAATTGAAGGTCACTGAAATTAAAGCTGCTACTAAACTCAAAGAAGATCAAATTGCCGGCAAAATAAAATGGGAAGCATCAGCCGTGGATCAAATGAAAGGATCGTGGAAAGACGAGCTAATTTTAATTTGTCTTTTGGCTCCAGCAACACTCGTATTTTTTCCAGGAATGACTGTACATATAGAAGCTGGGTTTATTGCCTTGCAACAACTTCCGGATTATTATAAACACTTATTATACATCGCCTGTTCAGCTAGCTTCGGCATCAAGGCTGGAAAAGGTGCAATGGGTTTAATTAAGAAAAAATAATGGCAAAGAAATTAAATATAAAAAAAGCAATTAAGAAACCAGGTGCATTGAGAAAATCACTTGGTGTTAAAAAAGGGAAAAAGATTTCAAAGAAACAATTAGATAAAGCTGCGAAAGCAGGAGGTAAATTAGGGCAACGAGCACGATTTGCAAAAACATTAGCAAAATTAAGAAAGAAAAAATAATGGCTAAAAAAGGTTTATATTATAATATTAATAAAAGAAAAAAGGCCGGTACTAGTAGGTCAAAGAAAAAATCTACTATCAGTAAAAAAGCTTATGCTAATATGAAAAAGGGTTTTCCTAAAAAGAAAAAATAATGCCCTTTAAATCTGAAAAGCAAAGAAAATATTTGTTTGCTAACAAACCTGAAATAGCAAAACGTTGGGCTAAAGATTATAAACACGGAGGATTTATTACAGTAACGCCCAAAGGGTTTGGACGTATGCTTAAAAACAAAAGACCAAAGACAAGGATATATACATGAACATGGATAGATTACTAGCTTCCGTGAAAAAACACGAGGGCTACAGAAACAAGGTATACCTAGATACCCTAGGTAAGAGAACCGTGGGCGTAGGGCACCTTTGCGTTGAAGACTTTTGGGAAGACGACAAAGAATATGAAGAAAAATTTTTGATGACGATATTAGAACACGATTTACAATCAGCAATCAAAGGCGCACAAGACTTAATGTCAGAAAATGGTTGCATTGATATTGATGAAATAGCGGAGGAACTGATTATAGAAATGGTGTTTCAGCTTGGAAAAACTGGGGTTTCGAAGTTCCGTAATATGTGGAAACATTTATCAGCACTCGAATATTCTTCGGCAGCATCAGAAATGTTGGACTCACGCTGGGCAAAACAAACCCCCAATCGGGCACAAGCAATGAGTGCACAGATGGCTAGTTTAACCTAATGGCAGATATAGTAACGATTGTAGAGTATTTAAAAAAATCAATAAAGACTAGACAAGATCAACTTATTCAAGTTATAACCGGAGATGTAAAATCACTAGAGGAATATAAATTTCTTTTAGGGAAGATACATGCAAATAGAGAAACAATACAGGAACTCACGGACCTGCTAAACAAACAGGAGCAATATGAAGACGAAATCGCAGATCAAAAAAGACGCTGATATTATTGATATCAACGAAAAACCTTACACAACAAAAAAAGAAGTAGAAAAAGTTCCAGAGCCAACAGGTTTTAGAATTGTTTTATTTCCTTTATTGTTGGAGAAAAAAACAAAAGGAGGATTACACTTAACAGATGAAACTGTAGCAGAAGCACAAATATCTACAAATGTTTGTAAAGTTTTAAGAGTGGGTCCAGATGCCTATAAAGATAAAAATAGGTTTCCTAATGGTGCCTGGTGTAAAGAAAAAGATTGGGTACTTATTACAAAATATGCGGGTTCTAGAATTCGTATTGATGGAGGAGAACTGAGAATAGTGAATGATGATGAAATACTGGCAGTCATTGATCATCCCAAAGATATACTGCCAGCAAGTTTATTTTAGGAGAAATATATGGCTAAAGAAAAAATGGTTCCTTTAGATGTAACGGGAAATCCTGTTGAAGTCACATTGAAAGATGAAGACATAAAAGAAGAAGTTCCTGTAGAAGAAAGCAACATAAGAGAAATTGTCGAAGAAGAAACTCCTCAAGAAGTTGAAACTAAAGAGGTGGAAGAAACAGAAGAAGAAACAAAAGAGGCTCCTCAAGAGGAGGAAGCTGATCCATATAAAACAGATGATCTACAAGATTATAGCAAAGGTGTTAAAAAACGAATTAACAATCTTGTTGGTCGTATGCGAGAAATGGAAAGAGCATATAAAGATGTTCAACAAGAAAATTTAGATCTTAAAAAGAAATATACAAATGTTGGTAAAGGCTATGTATCTGAATATGAAGGTAGAGTAAATTCAGCGGCAGAGGCGGCTAAAGCTAAACTTAAAAAAGCAATTGAAGATAATGATACAGAGGGTCAAGTTGCTGCCCAAGAACAATTAGCTCAAGCCAAAGCAGATGCTACTCGACTGGGAACAATGAAACAAGCCCAACAAAATGATGAAAAAATTTATAGCACTCAAGCATCACAAACCCAAGAAACTCAAGCCGAAATTCCTCAACAAATTGATACAAGAGCAGAGGAATGGGCTTCAGAAAATGAATGGTTTGGTAATGATGAAATCATGACAGGAGCCGCTATGGCTCTACATAATCGTTTAGTAACGCAAGAAGGATTTGACCCGACGAGCGATGAGTACTATAATGAAATTAATTCTCGTATGAGAAAAGAGTTTCCTCATAGGTTTTCTAATGGTAAAGCTACTGAGGAGAAAAAAACCGAAACGAAGCAGCCCGTTCAGACTGTTGCGTCGGCCGTACGAAAAACTAAATCTGGACGCCGAGTCGTGAAGCTCACACCTTCACAAATAGCAATAGCTAAGAGACTTAACGTGCCACTTGAAGAATATGCTAAATACGTGAAGGAGTAGTCATATGAGTATAGAAAATAAAAAAAAGACCTCACGCAAAACGGAAACCCGTGAGTTAGAAACTCGAAAGAGAGGTTGGGTTCCACCATCTAATTTAGATGCCCCTGAACCACCAGAAGGTTTTCACCATCGGTGGGTAAGATTTGAGTATAGAGGTACACAAGATGATAAAAATGTAACCGCTAGACTTAGATCTGGATATGAGCCTGTGAGAGCAGATGAATATCCTGACAGGTTAGATTTACCACACTTAACAGATGGTAAATTTAAAGGTGTTATTGCAGTAGGTGGATTAATGTTAATGAGATGTCCGATTGAAACTAAAGAAGCAAGAGATGAATATTTTGCTAATTTAACAAACGATCAACAGAAATCTGTTGATAACGATTTAATGAGAGAAGAACATCCATCAATGCCAATCTCCCAAGATAGACAATCACGGGTAACATTTGGTGGTAATAAAAAATCTTGATGGTCAAGATCTATATTACTACTATTTTGTCTAAAGGAGACATATTATGGCTAATATAGATGCAGCATTCGGTCTTCGTCCTTACGAAAAATCCGGATCAAACTATAATAACCAAGGCATTAATGCGTATCCTATTAACTTCGATGGCTTGACTACTGGAACAACTAGTTTAATTTGGACTGGTACACCAGTTATACCTCTGGCTAGCGGATTAATAGATGTGCCCGGAAATGCTAATGGCGGTACAGTTCCTTTGTTAGGCGTTTTCATGGGTTGTAAGTATATTGCAACTGATGGAACTCCAACTTGGTCTTCATACTGGCCTGGTTATGCAGCGGTTAAAGCTTCAACTGAAGCTACTGCTTATGTTGCCGATGATCCTAACGCATTATTTGTTATTAATGCGGATGGAGCACTACCTGATAATGCTCTTTTTGCTAATGCTAACTTTGCAACAGCAATTACAGGAACAAATTCAAGTGGTTATTCTCTAGGAGAACTAGCAACAGCTACTATTGCTTCTGGTTCTGCAACTCTCAATATGAAAATTGTAGGATTTGATGATGAAGCTTCAGTAGATTCAGGTGCAGTTGATAAAACTGCAGCAGGTCGATTAGCGATCGTAAAACTTAACGTTCATTTTATGGACTCAACATCAGGAATATAGGAGATAAGATATGGCTATTAATAGAGCACAGCTTGCCAAAGAACTAGAACCTGGTTTGAATGCCCTGTTCGGTTTGGAGTACGCACGCTACGAAAACGAAGCTGCTCAAATTTTTGAGCAAGAATCAAGTGATAGAGCTTTTGAAGAAGAAGTTATGTTAGTTGGATTCGGACAAGCTAATGTAAAAGCAGAAGGGTCAGCAGTTGGTTTTGATACTGCTTCTGAATCTTTTACTGCTAGATACACTCATGACACAATTGCACTTGCATTTGCGTTAACTGAGGAAGCTGTCGAAGACAACTTGTATGATACTTTATCTGCTCGTTACACAAAAGCCCTAGCAAGATCTATGGCTTACACGAAACAAGTAAGAGGCGCTAACGTATTAAATAATGCGTTTTCAGTCACTGGTGGAGATGGAGTTACTTTAGCTAACACTGCTCACCCAACAGCACTTGGTGGTACCTTCTCAAACAGAAGTGCTACTGATGCTGACCTTACTGATGTTTCATTAGAACAAGCGATGATTGACATTGCTGGTTTTATCGACGAAAGAGGGTTAAAAATTGCAATGAAAGGACAGAAATTAATTATTCCTGTTAACATTCAATTTGTAGCTGATAGGATCTTAGAATCCACACTCAGAGTTGGTACTGCTGACAATGACATTAACGCTCTGAAAAACATGGGTATGCTACCAGGTGGTTACACAGTTAACCATTATCTAACAGATACGGATGCATATTTCATTAAAACAGATTGTCCTAATGGATTTAAACACTTCACAAGAGCTGCCCTTGCTACTGGCATGGAAGGCGATTTTGATACAGGAAACATGAGATACAAAGCAAGAGAGAGATACAGCTTTGGTTACTCAGATCCTAGAGCTGTTTACGCGTCACAAGGTTCGTAAAAAATACTGGATCCTCCCAGATCAAAGAAGGCGCTTGTAA
>VTLG01006296.1_pt1 | contig 17730 bp, 36 predicted proteins | sample 4694571 | NCBI WGS metagenome assembly VTLG01 (sample SAMN12604809, study PRJNA352737) | marine metagenome | biome: ENVO:00000447; feature: ENVO:00000209|ENVO:00000569|ENVO:01000036; material: ENVO:00002151; isolation source: viral sequences binned using virsorter ... | reverse complement strand
TGTAAGGTTTCCCATTCTCATCTGTTAAAGTAATAGCTTTAACATTGGGGTTAGGGTCTTGTTTTCCCACATAATTCCATGTTAAATCAGGATCATTCTCCATTTGTCTTTGAGCTTCATCAAAGAACTCTTCGTTCTCTGCATAGAATATAACTTTAGACATAAATAATAATGCAAATATCATTTACTTCTCCTTATATGTAATGTGTAATTTCGATACAATCTCTTTAACTATACCGTCAAGGTAAGGTTGCAGCCCTGCCCGATGTATGTTAAATAGTTTCTTATGTTGTTCAAGTTCTTCTTCAAGAGCCTTGATCTTTAAATCTTTTTCGTCAAGTTCTTGTACTTCTACGTCACTCATGATGGCCTCCTATGGTAGACTACATTCACTGTGTTTAATAAACTCTTCAAACTCTTTTCTTTTTACCTCCTTTATTTCTTCTTCTAGATAGCCTACCCTTTCTTTTAAGGTTTGAACGTCATGTTGCAGACGACCTATTAATAATTCATCACTCATCTTTTTCCTCCAGTGAGTTGAGATCTGTTAATAATTTTTCTTGTAAGATCCAACTGAGTTTGTCTAAAACTATGATCATGCATACTTTTTCTTGGTCCTCTACCTAATACTATATTTTTACCTCTACCTTTCATAAAGATTTTCTTACTTTTTTTACTCATTTGTTTCTCTCCTCTTCAAGACTTCTAATAATACCAAGAAGTTCTCTAACATCAGTTCGATAGAGGGACCAGTACTTCTCCTTGTCCAGACCACCTCTACTGTTGTCAGCTTTCTTTAAATTTTCCAAGGCTGTATTCTTTATTTCTTGGATACGTTGAGGACTAAGTATCATGTTACATCCATCCTAATAATAGCTTTGTTTCTTCTGGAACCATTTCCATACTAAACGGTGGGTCAAAAGTAGTTTCTACTTGCACACTACGAACATTTTCTACGTACCCTGCTTGTCTAATATCAGAAACTATCTGATCAGCAAACGGACAGAAGGCACTCGTCAATGTATGTCTAATAGAAACCTCATATTTTTTTTCATTAATAGCAATATCATAGATCAATCCCAGATCATATAGACTAGCAGATGGTATCTCAGGGTCATATACATTCTTGAGATTGTCTATGATATTTTGCTTATCAATCATCTTCATTCTCTTTTACTAAAAAATTTACTTGAAATAAACCTTCACTATCTACACCATACTCTGCATAAATCTTGTTATTCACGATAAAATGGTGAACCATCTTCTCTACTTCGGAACGTGGAAGTATTTTATACTTTGAAGATGGCAGGGATGACAAGAATAATGTTTGCATTAACCTTCCCTCCTAGATACAGGTAGATCATCAGGCACTATAGATACAGCCCATGCAAATTCCCCTTCATCACTCTCATAGTCCTCTATAAATTGTAACTTAACTCGTAACTCATGCTTCTCTAATTTCTTATTGATTAAAGCAACACCTTCTTCAAAACCATCACTCTTATGGCTGTCGTTAAACACTAATAATAAGTTACTCATTCTCTTTTTCCTTCGGATAATATACATCTACTATGCTCTTACAGTGAGGGCAACTGAGGTTAGTAACCATGCTATAGTTCTCATCTTCGTGATCTATAAGATGATCACTACCCCAGATTAGCTCTGTCTTACAATGCCAACAGTTCATGCTACTTCTAATGCTTCCCATTCTGGAGAAGCCAGCATCTTCCTTACCTTATCTTCTCTACCTACCTTAACATTGTGAGCCTTACCTCTGCTGTCATCAGCATGAGAAGACCAGTAGGTAGCTGAGTTATAGGCAGACCACAATGTACCATCCTGCCTTAAAGCATAGCCTTCATACTTTCCTTGACCATGTAAATGTCTGTTCTCTTCATCAAATATTTTCATGAGGTTGGAGAGCATAACTTTATTAGCTACCTTCTTTCTGCTGACATTATCTGTACGTTGAGCAAGGGTCTTGGTAAATAGATTTTTAGTCTGATCTCTTGTGATCTTGGTATCATACCAATCTCTCATTTTTCTAATACCAGAACCAGAAATAAACTCACCAGCATTCTTAACCTTGGTAGCAAAACCATTAACATTAAAGTTCTTGGTGTGCCTACCATATACATAGGCTAGTTTGTCACCAGATACGAGAGTATTATAACAAAAGCCTCTCCATAATCCCATCATACCAGAGTTAGCCCATGTCCTGTTATGAGAAGTTCTAAATACAAACTCAGGTATAATACTATCTTTACCTTCTCTCATAGTCATCTCATGTGCAGGGAACTTAGCTCTGAGTTCAAGTTTAGCTCCTCGATCATAGACATTGGTTGTAAATTCAGACTTCCATAAGTCCAATCCTGACAATCTTAATGCTTTCTCTACACCATCTACGATTTCTGTATACTGAACAGGAAAATATTCATCAGAGACTATACCTAATGGTTCTTTAGTATCTACTCGCCTTAGACCTACCCCAATACTTGAAGGTACTTCCTCTGCTTTAACATCAGGTATTCCGCTCAACAAATTAAGTTCTCCTTCAGACCATTGATTAATGAGTGGGAACTTCTCTACTTTAAAGTCAATCCTATCATGATCAAACATATTGATCTCCATAATTAATTATCTAAGTATTCATCATATCCGTTTTCTAGGGATGTTAGTTCTTCTTTAAGCCATGCATTAAGTTCTGTTACATCTACTTCCTTTGTATTAGAACCACACATTTCTACATACTCTTCTACCATTGGTCTATACCATGCGTCACCTCCATCTTGATATGAAAGAAAAGTTTCTACTTCAGCCGTATCTTTAAAGTTAGGGATGCCCATTTCATTCTCACTCCTCTAGTTATAGTACCTACTTACTACTACGTAGTAGTAGGTACTATAACTAGTTTACTGGGTGTTGCACACATCATTAATAATATATTCTCTTGCATACTTTTGATCAAGAGGATCATCAAATTGCTTGAGGATTTTTGACATCACCCATCCTCTAGTAGGACTTTTAAATCCTTTCTTGATCGCTGTATCTACGAGTACTTCAATCTCTTCATCGGTCATACATTTCTCCTTTATGTTTGAAGTTTCTATTATAACTTCCTTTACCTTTCTTAATACTAACTACTTTATGTTTTAAAGCTCGAAGCCATTTCCAATTCGGATCTCTTTGCTTTCTCATTTTCTTTTTCCTTTAGGTAAATAACTTGAGCCATTAACCATCCTATTAAAAATTGAGGATCTTGACTAGGTAAACTATCCAACTCCTCTTGCAGTTCTTCTAATGTCACGGCTTCTCTCTTAACATTTTGAGTAGCTTCTCGTTCTGCATAAGTTTGGCTCGGAGTTTTTTAATTCTAATGTAACTATTCTGCAACTGTTCTTGTAGCTCTCGTACATTTCTTTTAAGAATTTCTGTCTCGCTCATAGCTTGGTCAACTCCTCTTTCAATTCCTCCAAACCAGCTATACTTTCCTCACACAAGTAACGTATAGTCTTTACTCTATCTATACATAGATTTACTTTAGCTTTTACTTCAGGAATTTTTCCCATAACATAGGCATCATCAGTAGGCATATGAATTTTTACAAGACTATTTTCAGTATGCCCAAAAACTTCATCTAATTCTGGGATAGGTTCTCCTGTTTGTACAAAACCTGTTGCTTTTTTATCACTCATGTTACCCTCACGTTTAAAGCAGTTGGATAGTCTTTAAGAAGATCTTGAGTATTTTCATAGAGTTCCGTTGCTTCTTTAATATTAATTTTACCTGTGCCATCACATTCGGGACAATCAGTCTCACTTATTGTAACAGCAGTTTCGGGATTACCAGAAAGAGAGTGTCGGAAAGAGTTAACACCTTCTCCATCACAGTCAGGACAATACACAGTCACTTCATACATTTTAAACTCCTTATATAATAACAGTAAATAGAGCTATCATACCTATAATTAATAATACACCTAATATTAATTGTAATGAACTTTTTATCATTCTCCCTCCTCGATCTCTTTTTCTGTTAAGAAGACAGCTTCAAGCTCTGCTTTACTAACATCTTTAAATATTTTTAACATTTTTTCTAAATGTTTTTCATAGATGTCTTCATTCTGAGCTTCTATTTGCCAAGGTAAACTCATAGATCTTTCTCCTGATCTGTTAGAGACAATTCATATTCACTTAAAAATCCTTTTAATTTATCTTTTGGAATTTCTTTTAGTAACAGTTCCAAACACTCTGTCTCACTCCAATCTAAATCCTTTTGGATTTGATTGATAACTTTACCAATTAAATCTTCCATGTTATTCCCTTATCTTTTTATATATAGGATAACCATTCTTATCAAGTTTCCACATTCTATTCTCCTATCTTTTTGCCATTAATAGAAGTTATAAAAGGATCAGTACCGTCAATGAATAATTTTATTGTCTCTTCTCCAAATTCTGTTTGAACAGAAATAGTAGTACAAACAAAATAGTCATGAACAGTCGTTGTAAACTCAGGTTTTTCGGTAACACGATGGATGCAAATGTCGGCCATTTGATAGTTCCTTTCAAGTTATATAATTATATCACAGTTTACTTCTTTTTACCATAGAATTTTACTTTTTCTATGATGGTCGTTACGTCATTATCTCTATAACATAGTAAGCAATTTTTACATTGCTGTCCTGTGCAGTTTTGTTGCTCTACAAACTCATTTTCAGCAACATTATTAAATGTTTTATCAAAGTATTGATTGGGTGGTCTGTCTAGGATAGTTCCTATTCTAGGATTAGAATAAATTATAATTAAATTTAATGGCTTGGTATTGTTTAGTCGGTGGAATGAATTTTCATTAAAGTAATTATAAACTAATTCTTTTCTTTTAGTCCACAATCCAAACCTAGTTCTAGGGTTGGACCCTGCTATAAGAACAAGATTATGTAAATGCAGGTAGTTAATCAACTCGCCGTGACCAGAAAATCTTACAAAAGCATCTTTAAATATAGGTATCTGTTCGGCAGTCAATTCATACTTGGAAAGTAAATCACTATTTCTTTGAAAAGGTTCAACACAATTCTTGCGAAAACTTTCCAGCATCTCAACGCTGTAACATTTTGTACAGATAATACTATCATCACTTGCTTTGGATACTTTCTGACAAAATCTATTTGATAGAGTATTAGTATTAATAGCTTTAAAGCCATCCAGCTTTCCAGACATATCGCTTATATGGACTTGCATAGATCATCTCCAATCCATTCTGGTCTACATTTTGAGTGAGCCAACTCTATATATTCTAATTCTTTTTCAGAATTATAAACATAGTTATCAACTAATTGTACGCCATCCAACTGCTCTACATAAAGAGGTTTATAACATTTTGAACAATGAATATTTAATTTTTTCATACACAATTCCTTAAAAAATTCCCTACTCTCTAAGAAGATGGATGCTCCAATCTCTAAAGATTGTCTAGACCTTATGATGCGGTCATCTTCCTTTGCAATTCCTATTATAGAATTGACTTTGCAACTTAGAGAGTAGGGAGAGGTGGGAGGCTGGCTATTATCCTGCGAAATTAGAAAGAAATCTAAGAGGACGTTTGTTTTGTAAGGCTAGTGAGGCTTTATGACAGTTATACACAGTCATAGTTTTACCAACCTCTCTGTTAAATCCTCTCGATTTTCTAGAACGAAGTCTAACTAAACCCTTGGCTTTCATTCCTAAAATATTAATATCAAAACGAAAACCACGGCAACCATCTTTGGTACTCTTAAATTTTAACATAGGCTAGGCACTCCTTTTGCTGGTTATAATTGACGCTTTAAAATAGTACGCCACATCTTCGAGGTTGTCAAACTCTATAAGAGGATTATAACCTCGAAAAATCGTGTATCCACCGCTGGTTTTATTGATCCGTAACCCCAACGCCGTTGCTATTATTTTTAAATATCTCATGCCGTTCTCCAATACCTAGTTACTTATACTACTTACTACTACGTAGTAGTAGTATAAGTAACTAGTGTAACTATGTAAAGGGATTTTACGAGTAGACAGCCCAAACAGCATCATTTGGTGCCATTATACTTGCAAAGTGCATATCTATGATTAATTGAAGAGTGCTTTCATAATCTCCCCAACCATTAGAGGGATTTAACTTCTCCAATTCCTCTTTGTTATTAGAAAAATACTTGTAAAAAGTAAACAAAGTATCCCCTCCTTCACTAGCATTTTGACCATTCAAAATCCTGATGCCCTCTTTAAAAACTTTATAAAACATAGGGCTAGTATTGGAAGTATAATTGCTATCAAAATGATACTTTGTCCCATCACAACAACTGCAATGAGCCGATAGCATAAAATCATAAGACATTTAGTCCTCCAAGTTAGTGGTTATCGAATGGATGAGATGTCCGTCCTCATCTGTTAAATCTATGTTCTTTGCTATAGAAACATAGGTTTTGGCTCTCAAAAAGACATCTGCCTCTTTGTGATCCAATGGATCGTATTCTAATATTATCATAGCATCTCCAAGATTTTATAGGTTAAAACAACGAGCCAAACTTGGCACAAAAACAAAGTTATTATAGTGCAAATTTGCATCAGTTTTCTGGATGTCATTTACCCGATATCTCCTTTCTTCCAGAGTTAATAATCTTTGCATTTTCTTGTAAAGCTGGACGATCCCAACTAAAACCAGAACACCACACATAGCCTTTGCTATATGCTTCAAAAACAGCCTGAACTCTGGTAGGAAACCACTCAGAGTCCCGCCTTTCGTTTATAAAGACAGCATACGCCATTAGTTCTCGGCCTCCTTTTCTTTCAAAATATCATCGCCATTTTTATTAACAAAGCCTTTTGCATGAGCTTCAAGAACTGCTTGAGTTCTTGAGGGATACCACTCAGTTTCCCTCTTTCCTTTTACAAAGACAGCATAAGCCATGCCAGTCTCCTTTTAATAATACAGCTTGATTGCTGTACCCAAGACTATCTTTAGTCTTGATCAAGAGGCCGCTACCAACAGCCTCTTTGTCAAGATTAAATTAATCTCTGAAATATTCCTCTGCGACCAATGCATCTTGAAAAAACTTATTTGCTTTATCAAGATTACCGCCAATCTCAGCCTCACAAGCCATTTTTAAACGGCTATCCACAGCATTTATTTCCACAATACTGCCATCTTTTATTCTTCTAATTAGCATAGCTCTCCTTTCATTAACATAGCTTAATTGCCATGTCCAAAACCAACAACTTTGGTCTTGATCAAGAGGGCGAAGCCGAAGCTCCACCCCCTTTGTCAAGATCAAAGATTACTTTGCAGCGGCTCGATCAGCAGCTATCTTTGAAAACTTAACCTCAACTCCCTTCGGGAGTTTGTTTTCGTTGCAGATTGTCTTATGCGAGCCGTTAGGATGAAGAATCCTAACGGGAGTGCCTGCTTCCTTTTTCTTTGCATAGGCTCCCTTCGGGAGCTTATTCCATTTTCCGGTTTTCGCATTAAAAAACTGCCATTTTCTTTGATTAGCCATAAGCATGGCCTCCTTTCCAAAAGCCGCCCATTGGAACTGGCTGGACGGCATCGCCAGATTTTATATTAATAATTTATCCTACTTCTACAAGTAGAAGTAGGTAAATTAATAATATACTTTTCGGATCGTCAAAATCCAGAGGATTTCATCGTGCACGGAAAATCTCTGATTTTCTTTGCAAGGGGAAAATTCCCTGAATTTTCAAGAGGTTGGCGAATTTCCGTTGCACTCTGCAAAGCAGAGAAATGGCCTCTTCGACCATCCATCGGATGATTTCATTTCGTCGAACCCCTTGTTTAGTAGAGGTTTTATCCTACTACTACAAGTAGTAGTAGGTAAAACCACTACTAACCCCTTTGTTTTCAAGGCTTTTGGAGGGTCTTTGCGCCCCCCCGCCCAAAGAAAACGCCCGCCCGTAATATATATAAAACAGACCTCTCAAATTTTTTCAAAAATCTACGGACTAATCATCATACAGATCCGCTACTTAAGTAATAGTAGAGTTAAATATAAGTAGTGAGAAATATGTTATATTTTTTTTTAGTATGTCTATTGTAGATTTAGTAATTGTAGTGTATAATAGTATTATGGATAAACTTCAAGAGAATTACTTAGAGCCTTTTATAAACCTTAAAGGACTTCTTTCTCAGAAAATAGAACAAGAATCTAAAGATGACTTTCTAACCTTTGTTAGAATGATGGCTCCTTCTATTGTGTCTGATTTTAGGATGGGTCGTCATATAGAAGTTATATCTAACAAGTTAAAGAAGCTTGAAGATGGAGAAATAAAAAGGTTGATGGTCTTTCTTCCTCCTCGTTCTTCCAAATCTGTCATATGCTCAAAGCTTTTCCCTGCTTGGTATATAGGTAGGAATCCCCAACATGAAATACTAACAGTATCACATAGTGATCAGTTGTCTTCTGACTTTGGCAGGTCCGTGAGGGATGTCGTCAATACAGAAGATTTCCAGAAAGTATTCAGGGGAGTACAATTAAAGAGTGATGTCCGGGCAGCAGGGAAGTGGAAGACAAACCAAGGCGGTACTTACTATGCTGCTGGTGTCAGATCACAGATAGCAGGTCGGGGAGCGCATGTAGCTATCCTTGATGATGTGATGTCTGAAGAAGATGCCTTCTCTGATGCAGGTAGAAGGTATATAAAAGAATGGTATCCAGCAGGATTAAGAACACGTATCATGCCGAATGGATCTATTGTCATAATAAATACCAGATTCCATTACGATGATCTGTGTGGATGGCTCCTAAAACAACAAGAAGATATGTCTGAATACGAAACAATCCCGTGGGATGTTATCAAAATCCCTGCATGGCTGGATGAAGATGCAGCAGATTTACTGGACTTACCTGTAGGTGGTAGTTACTTCCCCGAATGGAAACCAAAGGAAGTACTTGAAATAGATGAGAATGAGATCAAGGCAAGTAACGGTAGCCGTTATTGGAACTCTCTCTATATGCAAGATCCTACTCCTGAAGAAGGGGGTTTAATAAAAAAGAAATGGTTACAGTCATGGGAACAGGAAGAACCCCCTACCTGTGATTTTGTTATACAAACATATGATACGGCTTTCTCTACTCGTACTACAGCAGATTATAGTGTCATACAGACATGGGGTATCTTTCATTTATATGATCAGGATGAAGTGGGGCGTGAAAGTTATGCTTCTCAGTTAATCCTTCTGGGTAATGTAAAGGGACGGTTTGAATACCCAGAACTACGGAAGATAGCACAGAAGTTATATAATGAACACAGACCAGATGTATGCATGATAGAGAAGAAAGCATCAGGACAATCCTTGATACAAGACATGCGAAGAGCAGGACTGCCAGTAATGGAATACAATCCAGATAGAGATAAGGTATCCAGAGTTTATGCAGCTTCTCCTATCATGGAAGCAGGGAGGTTATGGATACCGAAAGGTAAGAAGTGGTCGGAAGATTTGATAGAAGAACTGATCAGGTTTCCTAATGCTGCTCACGATGACCAAGTGGATGCCTTAACAATGGCCGTACACTACCTAAAGGAGTCTTGGCACTTAACCCATCCTGACGATCCAGAGTTTGAAGATGAACCTCACGAAGCTAAAAAAACATACTGGACATTTTAATTTGGGAAACGGTTTATAGTATGATATAATAGAGTAAGGGTTAAGAGAGGAATTATTATGCACAAATCAAAACTTTATGATATGGCTGCTCAAATAGCAGTAGATAAGCTGGCTCCTAAACCAGTTCATATTACTATCTCCATGCAAGGTGGAGGCGGTCTTTCCAGTATTGAACTTCCTGTTATAAAAAGAGTAAGTGGTGGAGATATAGGAGATATAGGTGGGTATACTGACATAGAAGCTGGAGTTGATTACGATGAACCTGCTACTGTTATACAAGCAAGAGAACCACGCTGGTTTAATATGCCGAAGCGTGCTCCAACACCTCCTACTAGACAGGAAAAACCTAGACGTTTAACCCCTAAAAGAAGAGGTCCAGAATGGGAACCTTTATTTCCTCGAGAAGACGAACCTCTCCCATCTCTCCCTGAAAATCCTTTGCGAAGAGATCGAGGTATTCCACCATTGCTTGATTTACCCAATCTGTTCGATAAACGATCAGAGAAGTCTCCAGAACAAAGGTTCTGGGACGATATAGGGATATGGCGTGGTATGGGAAGATCTCCCGGAGCACTGGGTGGAAATCCAAGTGATTATCTAAATCCACTCCATCCACTGCCTCCCGGACATATGGGAGAACTGGTAGTGCAGCAGTTGTTAGCAGACATTTATGGTAAGAGTTATGATGATGAAATAGGTGAAAAAGAATTTATGAGAGGATTTCAGCACACACAAGAACATTTTAATAAACCTTTTTATGATAGAGATAAAGAAGGGATAGATCCAAATCCTGATTATGATACGGAAGAGAAGGTTATAGCTAAAATTAGAGCAGGGGATGAGGATTTTCTCACACCTAAAGAAAAAGAAGTTTGGGACAGAATGCAGGGTATAATAGGTGAAGATGATTCTTATCTAGTGGACCCAGTTAATAAACAATCACTAGCTAAAATTTTAGATCCGAGGGGTGGTAAAATAGATGTAAAGAAGATGCGTGATAGACCGAAATATTCTATAGAAAGGTATAGAAAACCCGGATATAGACGCCCTACTAAAGCAGCTTCGGGTGGTGGTATATCATCTCTAAATGAGAATATAGTATATAGACAAGGTGCAGGAAGAATAGTAACAGATACGTGGAATAGAATACCAAACTTTGTAAAACAGTATGGAAAAGGTGTAGTAAATAAAGCTTTATATGAAACTACAGGAAAAACATTATCGGATACAACAAGAGAAGATATGACAAAGGCAGAAGCTGCTGCATTAGAAGAAGCAATGGCAGAAGCTGTAGTAACAGGTAAAGGAGAATTTGGAGATATAGGTACATCATTTGAAGATTGGATAGATCTAGGAGAAAAAGGAAATGTTAGCAGAGATGCTGAAGCAATTGTAGGAGGAGCAACAGTAAATTGGAATCCTAAATCAGGACAATATGAAATTAATGATCCGTATGATTTTCCTAAGTATAGTATTCCCGGTATGTTTTATAATGAAGTAAATAGTATCAATGATTGGTTAGAGAAAAGAGGCAATACAAGAGATCAGATCGTTGACCCGACAGGAGGTTTAGGAGGAGCATTACTAGGAAGGATGTTTCCAGATAATAGAGCATTTGGGATTGGTTTAGGTTTAGGATCTAGGCTTGTTGGTGAAAGTAAAAATGAGAGATATTTTGATGAAAAAGATAGAAAACATAAGATTCGACATATTCCATATGCTGGGGCATTTAAGACTAGCATGGGAATTAGCCCCCAAAAACTTCAGGATATTTCAGAGAAACATGATTTTTTTGGAGTAAAAGATCAATCTCTTAAACGTACAGGAGAAGGATTTGGAGGAGGTGCAGAATTTGGTTTGGTTGGAGGAGAAGCTTCTGGAGGATACTCATATGATCCTCAAACAGATACAACTTTTATAGATGAAGTACCTATAGATACAACAGCCGCATTTAAACATGGAGGACAAACAATGCCCAGAGGGTTATCAGGAATAAATGATTCTATAAATATAAACGGGCAACCACACAGACTTGTCTGGGCCAATCCACAAGAAGAGAGAGTACTCAAAAAGATGGGTGGGAGTGGTAAGAAGGTACTGGGTAAACCTGCTTATTATTATGGATCGTATGGTGCAGATCCTTGGGATATTACAGAAGATATGACAGCAGAAGATATAAATATAGGTATGGAATCTGGAGATATAAGTACTTATGGAATGGGTGATACAGATATAGATCCACAGGCGGGTTCAGATTTTCCAACAGCCATGTCTCTCTATGATCCAAAAGAATATAGTAAAATGTATGAAGGAATTGATGATGTATATACAGAAGCTGGTACAGAACGTGTTGCTCCGATTACTTTTGCAGAACTAGGAGCAACTAGAAAAGAAAATGCAGAACAAGATGCAGGAGCTAGAAGGAGATATATAAATCAACACCTAGCAAACTATCCCGGTGGAAGGCGTGATCCAGTTACACAAGAGTTATTTAGTGCAGATGTAGATTATGATAGAGCTATAAATAAGTATGGTTCTAGTATGTTAGAAACTCTCCGTGATTCATATGCAGGAAACCAAGATGTATTTGGAGCTATGTTCGGACATGCCACAAAACTTGCACAAGATAGATTAAGAGAAGCATATAATAAAGAAATAGATAAATTTCCAGAAGATTTTGTAGATAGTGAAGAGTATAGAGAAAGTATAGTAGATGCTGTTCTATCAGATCCAGACAAAGCATTTGAGAAATTTGGTCTTACAGATGTTACAAAATCTACAGGATTGTTACCTGAAGCTAAAGTAGGAGAGCGTGGTTGGAGAGATTGGTTAGGAGAGCTTGCTACACCTCTTGCTGTTAGAGGACTTGATGCACTAGCAGGAGGTATACCAGCCTTGCTGAATATATGGGGAACAGCTAAAGTAAATGGAGAAAGTGTCTACATAAAAAAGGATGGAACAATTATACCTTTTACAAGCGATACAGAAAGAGCTAATATAGAAAGCGGAAGCTTAAGAGGAGAGAATATAGTACCAAAGAAATTAAAACGCCGTCCTGTACAAGTAGCTTCTACGAAAGAAGTAATAGAAAAAGAGTCTACCCCTCTTGAAAAAATTTTAGAAGCTCGTTCGAAACCTTCTTCTTTAGCACAGTTAAATGAAGAAATGCAAGAACGTGTTAATAGATTATATAATAGAAATATTTTTACATAGGATAGATAATGGCTACTGAAAAAAATCCTTACGATCAAATACCGCAAGAAGCACCTCCCAGTGTAATTCCAGAAGTTTCTGAAACAGAGCTTGATGCTACGTTTGAAGTCGAAGATGACGGTGGAGTAGTTGTAGATTTTGCAAGTGAAGTAGAAGAAGAAGTATCTATGGAACCTTCTGAAGATGTTGCTGAATGGTATAGTGATATTGCAGATACTCTGGATGAGCAGACTTTAGTTGACATATCAACTGAGGTAAGAGATAACTTTCAGGCAGACAAGGATTCCAGAGGAGAATGGGAGTCTATGTTTGAACGAGGTTTTGATCTATTAGGACTTAAGCTTGAGCCGGGATCAGAACCTTTTGAAGGAGCCTGTACAGCCGTACACCCTCTGTTAATTGAATCAGCCGTCAAGTTTCAATCAAAGTCTTCTCAGGAACTCTTTCCTAGCGGAGGCCCAGTGAAGGCGAATATACTGGGCAACTCCACACCTGAAAAACAAATGCAAGCTAATCGTGTTCAGAACTTTATGAATTATCAGTTAACTGAGCAGATGCCTGAATACTTTGATGAGTTTGAGAGAATGCTTTTCCATCTCCCTCTAATCGGATCGGCATTCAAAAAGATATACTATAGTTCTATTCTTAATCGCCCTGTCTCAGAGTTTATTCCTATAGATCAGTTCTATGTGTCTTATTATGCAACGGATCTAAGGAATGCAGACAGGTATACACATGTTATTTATAAAAGTCCTGTAGAATTACAGAAAGATATTTTGGCAGGGGTCTATAAAGATATAGAACTTCCTACACCTAGTCAAGCTAATATAACAACCCTGACTCAAAAAATGGACACTATCTTGGGATTGTCTCCTTCTGCTGATAACGATCCTCAGTATATTCTATTAGAACAACACTGTTATTTAGATATTGAAAATAAAGATCAATCACTCCCCTATATTGTAACTGTTGAAGAACAGACAAGACAAGTACTCAGTATTCGTAGGAACTATGAACCAGATGATCCTAATATGGAAAAGAAAAGTCACTTCGTCCATTACAGGTTTGTTCCCGGTTTTGGTTTTTATGGATTGGGCTTGATACATTTCCTTGGAAATTTAACGATGAGTGCAACTGCTGCAATGAGATCCCTTATAGATGCAGGTCAGTTTTCTAATCTTCAAGGAGGTTTCAAGGCCAAGGGACTTAGGATAGTTGGTGACAACGAACCTATTTCTCCCGGTGAGTTCAAGGAGGTTGATGCAACTGGAATGGATTTGTCAAAGGCTATTATTCCTCTCCCCTATAAAGAGCCTTCCTCTACTCTATTCCAGATGCTCCAGTTCGTAGCTTCTACAGGTCAGAAGTTTGCGGATAGCACAGAGCAGGTTATCTCTGATGCTGCCTCCTATGGACCCGTTGGTACGACAATGGCTCTTCTCGAAGCCAGTAGCAAGTTCTTTTCGGCGGTACATAAACGGTTACATAAATCCCAGAAAGATGAGTTCAGAGTTCTGGCAAAGATAGATTATGATTATCTTCCTAATGAATATCCTTATGATGTTCCTAATGAAGATAGAAGTATCTTTAAAAATGATTTTGATGGAAGAGTAGATATTGTTCCTGTCTCTGATCCTAATATACCTAGTAATGCTCATCGCATGATGCTGGCTAATATGGCTTTGCAGATGGCGCAACAGTCTCCTCCCGGTATGTTTAATCTTGAAGCATTAAATAGAACAATACTTCATGCAGCTAATATGCCTAATCTGGAAGAGATACTTCCTTTAAAACTAGAGCCTAAACCTCTTGATCCTGTATCAGATATCATGGCTGCTACTAAGGGAATACCGATAGCTGCTTTTCCGGGACAGAACCATGATGCTCATATACAAACTAAGATGGCTTACCTCCAAGATCCTGCTAATGGAGCTAATCCTATTATGCAGAGAATACAGCCCATACTTCAGGCTAATATACAAGAACATTCCGTAATGAAATACCAAGAACAGATGAATGGTATTGCAGAAGGAATGATGAAACAATTACCTCCAGAACAAGCTCAAGATCCTTCTGTAATAGAAATGGCAATGAGCAAAGCTGCACAAGAAGTTATGAATGCTAATCAAGCTTTAGGGAAGGCACAGTCTCCAGAACAGCAACTGGTATCCCTAGAACAAGCCAAAGTAGAATTACAGAAAGAGAAAATTAAATCTGATACGATGGTTCAGGCTGCTGAAATGGAATTACAGAATAAAAAATTAGAACTGGATGAGAATGAACAGATTATAGATATGCTCAAGGCAGGAGCATCTGATAATATCAAACGTGAGAAAACTTCTTTAGATAATGAAACTAAAAAAGATATAAAAATAATGGAGATAGAAAATGCTAAAGAAAGGTTAATGAAAGATTTAATAGAACAAAGTAATAGAGATGAGAAAGATTTAGATATGAAAGGTTTAGAAGCCTTAGTAAAATTAGCAATCAATCAATCTAAGAAAGAAGGAGAGTAAGAATGACAATAAAAACAATAAAAATTCCACAGATGAAGAAAGGTAAAGGCTATATTAGTTATAATAAAACAAGCTCTGATAAACCAGTAACTTATGGAGATCCTTTTAAAAGTGATTGTGTCGGAGATTGGGAAATGGTAGCTGACCTTAATGAGTGGGGTTATGATGAATTTAAATTTCCAAATCCTATAAAAGGTAAGTAACCTTACCTAATGGAAATTTGGGATGAAGTTATTCAAGAGTTTAATGAAGAAATTCAAAAACTTAGATTAACATTAAGTGGTGGGGCTGCTGAAGACTATGCTCATTATAGACAACTTGTAGGATCGATACAAGGATTAACTTGGGCTAGAAGCAATCTCACTGAAATTATTAAAAAACGAGTATATGCAGAAGAAGAGGAGTAAAATGCAACAAGTAAATATGGGTAAAGCCATCAAAAACGATTTATGGATTAGTGATCCAGAAGAAGTAAAAGATCCAGAAGTATTACCAGAACTGCCGGGATTTCATGTCTTGGTACGTCCAGTATCTGTGAAGAGCCAAACAAAGGGTGGTATTCTTCTACCAGATTCAATTAAAGATGATATGTCTTATCTAACTACAGTAGGTAAGGTACTAGCTTTGGGAGATCTGGCTTATGCAGATAAGGATAAATTTCCTGCTGGTGCTTGGTGTACAGTAGGAGATCATGTATGTTACGGTAAACATTCAGGAACTAAACTCTTTTACAAAGGAGTTAGAATGATTTTATTATTTGATGACCAGATTAGTATGAGAGTAGAAGATCCAAAAGATTTAGATCCTACCTTTAATTTAGGAAAAGGATCAAGTTAATTTGGGAAATTGTTAATAATATGATATAATATAGTATACGTTAAATCGTTGAACTCGTAACCAACGGAGGATAAAATGAGTGATAAAGAAGAATGGAGCGATATAGAAACTCCGAATGAAGAGCAGAAAATTGAAATAGAAATTGAAAAAGAAGAAGCGAAAGAAGAAGTACAAGAAACTAAAACTAAAGAAGGAAAAAGAGATACTAATGCTGAAAAAAGAATAGCACAACTTATTCGACAGCGCAGGGAACGTGATCAGCAAATTACTGCTCTCATCCAAAAAAATGAGGAACTATCAGGTAGCCTCAGAACAAAAGATAATGAAGTAAATCAAGTTAATAAATTAAGTCTTGATGCTTCGGAAAAACAATTAACTGATAAACTTGAGCTTGCCAGAACAGTTTATATGGAAGCTTTTGAAGAAGGAGAAAAAGAGAAGCTTTTAAAAGCACAGGAGATGTTGAATGAGGCACAGGCAGATTTAAAAGCAGTTTCTTCTGCTAAACAAGATTATGAAGAAGTAGAAGAAGTTGCTCCAGTACAGCCTCAATATCAACCTCCTCCTCAACAATCTACTGATCCTAGAGCCGAAGAATGGGCTGCAAGAAACAGTTGGTTTGGACAGGATAATATTAAAACTGCTGCTGCATTAGCTATAGATGCAGAATTAAAAGAAGAAGGTTTTAATCCTTCTGATGATACTTTTTATCAGGAGATTGATAATAGAATTAATAAAGCGTTTTCTCAGAATGTAGAGGAAACTACAGAACGTGTGCAGGAAGAACCGTCAACACCTGCTCAAGTAGTATCGGGGAGTTCACGCTCCTCTCCATCCAGTTCTAGTAAAGTCAAACTATCTAAAGAAGATGTAAGACTTGCACAGAAATGGAATATACCACTTGAACAGTATGCTGCCGAAAAGCTCAAAGTTGAAGGAGCAGAAGGCAACTATACTAATGTAACTTAGCGTGGAGGAATGAAATATGACACGAAATGAAATACGTAGTAATACCAATCGGGAAGCTCAGACAAGAGAAGTCGAAGAAGAGTATGTCTTTGAGGAGCCAGATGCCCTCTCTATACCAGACACGGTACAAGCAAGATTTGACGCAGAGGATATGTCTCTTCGTTGGATACGCATATCTGTAAGAGGACAGGACGACATCACTAATGTTGGTAAACAGCAACAACAGGGATGGGTCTTCGTAACTCCTGATGAAGTTCCTGAAATGGCAATTACATCCTTCGTAAGGGAAGAAGGTCGTTATCTTGGAGCCGTCTGTCGTGGAGACGTAGCTTTAGCTAAAAAGCCTACAGCAAAGGTAAAGGCCAGACAGAAATTCTATGAGAAGAAGTCTAGTGATATGATGGATGCAGTAAATGCACAACTCATGAAAAGTTCTGATTCTCGTATGCCAATTTCTAACACAAGTAAATCAGTAACAACCAGAGGTCGGCAACCTTCTTTTCAAGACTAGTCGATCTCTAAACAATAAGGAGATGAAA
>VTLG01003676.1_pt1 | contig 17730 bp, 27 predicted proteins | sample 4694571 | NCBI WGS metagenome assembly VTLG01 (sample SAMN12604809, study PRJNA352737) | marine metagenome | biome: ENVO:00000447; feature: ENVO:00000209|ENVO:00000569|ENVO:01000036; material: ENVO:00002151; isolation source: viral sequences binned using virsorter ... | reverse complement strand
TAAGTCATATTATAATTAATTTTAATGGAATTTAGGTTCCATATATGAAAGATTCGATCCTCTTTTTAGAGGATTTAATTTTCAGGTATCAGCAAATCTCATAGCGCTGAAAAAAACCCAATGTTTATTGATAACGATTTCCCTAAGCTGCTGGGTGCGGAACTATACCGCCCTCATCCAGCTTATATCGTGGAGATGGCCTCTGAGCCGGTCGTCGTCCATGACTTCACAAAACAACCGGGTCAAACTGTTCAGCTAGATCGTTACCGTTTCTTCGGTAACCCTGGCACGAAGACAAGCCGTGAGCGTACCCAGGATCAAACCATTGGTACAGCGAACAGCAGGTCTATCGTTAAGGACAAAGTACTTGTATCTCTCCGCGAGTATACAGGTCCTGCCGACCCTAATAACAACAACCTTCCTAGCACCTTTAAAATTGCTAGAGAAACGTTGATGACTGCTCAGCGTTTACTGCTGGATACTGGGAACCTAAATATGTTCCACCAGTCCATCGGTTCGCTGACTCTGCTCGATGATTATCGCAGATGGCGTGACCGGGTGTTCTTGGATGAACTATTCAAGTCTGAATCCCGTGGTCAGTCTTCTGACTCACAAGGTGGCTACTACTATCCTAATGGAAAGTCCAAGCCAACTTCAACAACTCTTACTGCTTATTCCGCTACAGAATATGCTTCTGAGCGCTTTAAGTTCAACGTAAAAACTGACCTTCTAGAAGTAGTTAAAGCTCTTCGTAAGCGTCACGTACCAGTCTTCGCTGACGGCTACTATCGTTGCATAGCAGATCCTTCACTTATGAAAGATCTACGTGCTGATCAAGGCTTCCGTGAAGTTGCACGTTACCCAGGTTTAGGACAAGGCAGTCCATTGATGCCTGCTACTGCTCCTAACCAAGCCATCTATGGTGGCGGTCAGTACGGCCAAGCTCAGTTCGTCGCTGGTGAACCAGTGATGCCTTCAGGCTTCGTATTTGAAGGTGTGAGATTCTTCGAATCTACAAACTTCCCAGCTAAAACTATCACGGTCGACATTGGTGATGGTGCCGGTGCAGTATCTAAATCCACTCCTCCCGCCCTATTCTTCGGGCCGCAGGCAATCGGTGTTGGTATTGGTGGTCCTAACGCTCAAGTCCTTATTAACAACAATGATGACTTCAGCCGTTTCATTATTCTCATTTGGCAGCTCTACGCTGGCTTTGCGAACTTGAATAAGGACTTCGTTACTACCGCTTTCACCATTACTGAGTAAGGAGGTATTTAACAATGGCAGCTTACAAAGAACAAGCTGGGGCAATTCTTAACCCCGGTAACCAAATTAATCGCCTGTCCTCCTATAACACTGAAGGTGTTTATGGTTGGCCAGGGGTAGAAGCTTTTGAACTTATCGGTTACGCTAAGATTTCAAACGCTGAGGCTGATAAAGCCAGCTACAAGAGCTTCTCTGTCACGATTCCTTCACCTGATCGTAGGGTTGGTGATCGTGTACGCAACGACCGTACTAGTTGTATCGTTCGGGCATCTGCAGATCGTCCTGCTTATGTTTACGGTGCTTCTATTGCTGTAGCTCAGGACATTCCTTCTGCAGCTCAGGATCGCGCAGGTTTCCCTGCTGACCCTGTAACAGCAGATCTTGATGGAACTAATACAGAAATTATTCTGTTTGGTCCTGACAATGGTGGTGCACCTCTGGGTGTTCCAGCTACTCAACTTAATGGTTTAGCCGCAGCATCGGCATACTTAACTATTGGTGCTACTGGTATCGCTCAAGGTACTCGTGACACTACTGTTGGTAACCTTCCGTTCTGGACTTCAGTTTCCAGTACGATCGCTGCTGCTGACGCTGCTGACTCTATGTTCTATAAAGTCGTAGCAGACACAACCTTTAAGATCTATAACACCAACGGCATTACACAGACTGCTGTTAACGGAGACGGCGTTTTCATTAGCGCTGACGACATAACTGCAGGTAGGGCTGCTTACATCCTTACCCGTGTAAGTTATCTTCGCCCCGCTTTCGGCGTTAACTGGAATGATGTTCAAGGTATGATCGATTTCGCCTCACAAGTTGGCGGTAACGACGAATAGAAAGCTCTATAATTTAAGAATATAGATGAATTAGCGGGTCCTAGTGATCCGCTTTTTCATGTTTACGGTTAAGATTTGGTAGGGTTATTCTCATAGACGAACTTAATGTGTAGTGTCCATGCTGTATCAATACAAGCAAACCGGGGGACTGGTAGAGGTCATAGCAAAGCATGGTGACGGCATCATGATGTGTATTGATGCTCAAGAAGATGTACTTTATGTAGATGAATCAGAATTAGTTCCCCAATTAGCGGCTACTAACGAGAAAATAAAAGCTGAGGAGCGTTTAAGTGCAGATTTAGCTGCTGATGGTGTTAATCCTGCAAAGCCAACAAAACGTGAAACTTTTCCAGTAGATACAAGAGTTAATATCAATACAGCAAGTGCACGTCAGATCGCAGACGCTTTACCTGGAGTAGGCTTGAAAACTGCCCGAGATATAAAGGATTTACAGACATCACAATCTGGAGAGAGATTTCAAAAGCTTGAGCAACTTCGTGGAATAAAACGTGTTGATTGGGATCAAATTTTTGAGGAGAACTTAGTGCGCGTAGACTAGCTATTAGGCTAATTCTGTATAGTGGTTAATGAAGCTTGATACCTATTTAAAATCGAAAATACGTTGGCACCTTGGGTATAACTTAACTTCGGTACCTGCTGGTGATATTGCACGTCTTGAAGAAGCATTAGACAATGTTCAAGACACTTTCTGGTATGACAAGATTGTCGAACAGATTGGTCGTTGTGATGAAGCAGAGAAACGAACTGATATGACTGGCACCATTAATAATGGAACAGTTCCTAGAAGTCGAGTTGAAAGCATTGCTGGTGACGTTGACCGTACAGTCGCAACTTCTGATTTTAAAGAGACACTGAAGACATGGACAGAGATTTACATGTTTGAATGTGATCGTTTAGCACTTCATTTATATGTGCCAAACTATCGGAATCCTCTTCAAGCTAGATATCGTTTTGAAAGAGAGGGTGCTGAATTTATCCAGGCTTTGCCAGGACCAGCAGATGTTGCAGTAGGAACAAGATTAATGCTTGCTGAAACCTGGCGTTAATGGCATTTCCCCCTGTTATTCTAAGTAGTAGGTCAGTTTCAATTTTATGGCGATAACATACTTCCAAGACACAATATTTACGCAGGATACTACCTTAAGTACTGCAGGTGATGGAACTGCCTTACAGGTTGCTCAGAATAATTTTTTTGCTACGAAGGATTATACTTTGATTGCTGTAGTTGCTTCTATTGGTACAAACGTGAAAGTTAGATTAGATGGAAGTATTGATGGAACAAATTATGCAACTATTATTGCTGAAAAGACTATTAGTGCAGATGGATCTCATGCTTATTCTGTTTCAGGTATGCCAGTGAAGTGGATTAAACCTGTTTTTACAAGTAAGAGTGGTGGTTCTCCAACTGTTACTTTCCATTTAGCAGCTATTTAAAATGTCTGTTAAACCAACCACACGGCTTGGTTATTATTCAGGTATTGAGCCTGCTAAACATTTTACAGGTCAACAGAAAGATATTCCTTACGACAGAGAAGGCTCTTCAGGAGCGGCTGAGTTTGTTCAAGGGCGTAGCCGACCTAGAATGGCTGGAGAGATTGATATTTTCACTGCAGAACCTGATTATTTAAGACCTCCTATTAAAGGACTTTGGTTAAAACAACCTGCTCTTAGATTATCTACTCCTCTGCGGCAACCACCTGGTGGTTCTCCAATACCTGATGAAACTGACTTCTTTTAATTATCATGGGACAAAATAGAGACGGTGCAATTGTTATTCCCGAACGTCAGGGAAATAGATTTCCAGTTGGAAGTCGCGCTGTTGCAGATATTTATGAGAAAGCTCCTCAAGAACAGGCTGCTGGTCAAGCAACTCCACAAGTTGGAGATGATTTAGTTAAAAGTATTATTACTGACGGGTCAGGATTAGAGCAAGAAAGGGCAGACCCTGAATTGAGAATGGCAGCTGATATCTTTGACTCTGAATTAGCAAAGAGTTTAGCGTTAGATAGTAGTAAAACAAAGTATGGCCCTGGACAATTATCGAAAGCTCCCGGTCGTGACTCTTATTTAGGGGAGGCTTCTTATCCAGCTGGTAGGACAAGTTAATGGCTAAAAAAAGGTCTATGCCGCCAGAGATACTTGATTATTTTAAGAAGAAGAATGGGAAAAAAGTAGAAAAGAAAGATGATGATGAACGACGTAAAGAAGCAGTAACAAAATCTCGAGTTAGATTAGAAAAGAAGGGTAGAGAAAAGAAAGAAGGTAAATAAAAATCCTTCAGGTAGAATAACTTTTAAGCCTATCTGTAAATAAACGTGTCAAGCACTAGTTCGAATAAACAACCGTTAATGATGGATCGTCCAGCAACGAACTCTACGTTGTTGACTGTTGCGTCTGGACAATCCTTTTTAACAAGTCTTACTCCTACTGCTGTTGGTAATGCAACTAAGGTTTTTGATTGTGACTCATCTTTAACTGATACTTCAATTAGTGGTGCTTATATTGACGAGATTTGGCTTCGCTATAGCAAGAGAGTTATTGAATATGTTGATGCTAAAGCTGCAACTGCTGGAACGTATTCAGCGAACAGTACTACTGCCACTGTAACTGTCTCTGATGGACATAGTTTAGAGGTTGGGCAAGAGGTTTGGTTAAATTTCTTAACTTACAGTGGTGGCGCTGTTCCAATTGATGGTAAATTCACTGTTAATGTCATTACTCCTACAACATTTGAAGTTACTATCCCTTCATTAGGGGGTACTATTACAGGAAATGTAAGTGTCTATTCACCTATTGATTTTTGTTTCTACCTTGTTGGTACTGGTACCATTACCAACATTAATCAATTCTTTCCATTATTTGTTGCAAGTTTACCTGCTACAACAACCTATCAAACATGTAGCTTAACTTTGAAAGGTGTTTTACCTTATATCAATCACCCTGTAGCTCAATCTGGAAATAATGTATCTTCTTCAAATAGTAATATTCTTCCTAAGCAAAGGGGTTTAATGCTGCAACGTGGACAAGCTTTATATTGCGCTACTAGTGGAGCCACTGCATTGACTAATGGGTTCTATTGTAACGTTCAAGGTGGATACTATTAAACCAGGCTAATGGCATTTGATGTTGGTGGATTTAATTCTCCATCAAAAACAAATTTTAATGCTGATTTTTCCAAAGGTTTTGATGATAGCAATCAATTTAGTAAACCTGATGATTGGAAGATAGACAATTCAAATCCTTATACAGCTGCAAGAGGGTATAAGGTTAAATTTGCTAGTGAAGTTAAATTCTATAATCAAGATGGATTATGGCCTCGATGGAGAAGAGGTTATGAAATATATACAATGACTCAAAGTATCTTGGGGTCTACAGCTGATGAAAGGAAAAAAAGAGGAGATTATCGACTTTACTTTACATTTCAGCAGTATCCAGGTATTTTTATTCCTGCTCGTATATTTACATTTCCTTCAGCGAATCAAGAATTAGGCGAACATATTGTTGGGATGAGAGATACAGATGGATTCAATTTTTATGATTTTGGGCTGCCAATTTTAGCTGTTCGTTATTTAGGAGATGCAGTAAAAACAACTTATAGTCAAAGTAGTACGACAATTACGGTTACACAATCTGACCATGGTTTATATCCTGGAGATGATGTGTATTTAGATTTTTCAAGCGGTAGCGGTGTTGACGCAACATTACCTATTGTCAGTAAAACACAAAATACATTTACTTTGACTGCCGCTTCACCGGCTACAACTTCTGGCAATGTTACTTATTATTTGTCTACTGCATTTTCGGATCCTCGTTGGGCAAGTACCAGAGTTAAATTACGTTATTTACCAACAGAAGTTTCTTTCTTTGCTGGTGAGAGATTAGCGGATCGAATAGTTGAAAAAGATCCTGGCATAACTTCTACTTATTCACGTACAGGTTCAACAGTTACTGTTACTTGTTCTGTAGATCACGGTTTATCTAGTGGCAACAAAGTTTTCCTTGATATCAGTACAGGAGACGTGTCTTCAGGTAGATATGTTGTTACTGTGACAGGTACTACTACATTCACTACAACAACAATTACAAGCGGTACTACCTCTGGTAATGTTATTCTTACTCGATTACTTCGTGGTTATCGTTATGATGATTATGTAGGGTATACCGTAACCGGATCAGACGCAACAACTAACGAATTAGTCTTTCAAAGATCTGATAGTTATGGAGCTAGCACTACTGAAAGTGTTGCCAAAACAACTGTTCCAGCCCATCGGGGATTTGCAGTTGGTAGATATTTAACTACTGAATTAAGATGGCAATGTTCATGCCAAGATTTTTCCAGGCGTGATTCATATAATTTATTTAGTGAACTAACTCATGAGAAATTTCCAATAACAAATATCCACAGTACAAAACCTGGTAATGTTCTTGAACCTGATGGCACTTTAAGTGATTCGAGAGATATTCCAGGTACGTTTAGTGATTTAGGCTATCTCACAATAAACAATTTTTACCAGCTGCCAAGCTACAAAGATACAAAAGCTAAATCGTTTCAAAACTTAATGTACTATCAACTTAGATGGTGCAAGCACATTTATGCTGCCATGTTCTCTTTGGTACATGATGAAGGAAATGAACCTTTAAAACTTTCTGCTAAGTACACTCAGTCAGGACCAAACATAACGGTTGATTTTGATAATCACGGTTTAGAAGTTAACACTATAATTAATTTGACATTTACAAGTGGCGATGCTCTTTCTGGTGAATACACGATTACTTCAGTACCTAATGCAAATAGTTTTGTTGTTATTTATCCTTTTAGTAATATCGCTAGTGGTTATTGCACTGTAAGTAATTTAAAGAAACATGAGTATGTTGGTGCTTGGTTAAATGAGCCTAATGATGAACCTGTTGGTGCAGGGCGTGAAATTTTTGAACAGAGATTCGCTAAAGAGAAAGCTAAATTAAAAGAATCAATTGAAATATTAAAGTTGTTCCAAAGGCACACGAAATGGAGTGGAGATAAAGAAATTACAGGTGACTTTAACTTGCCTCAAAGTGTTGCTAATTTTGATCCGTCTATGATCGGAATGACTTTAACTGACGGTATAAAACGTGATGCTGAGGGGAATTTAAGTAGAAGTGGTTCATCTGTTAATACTACGAATCGAATGATTGCGTTAATTAATAAATTATTTAACAAGTCTCCTACTTTGATTGAAGATATAAAATTTGGTTTAATTAATCAGCCTCTGAGTCAATATGTAGAAGATTTTGAATCAGGTTTAGTTAAGGGAGGAGAATTTATTAGTGGTGATCCGATTGAAGGTGCTTCTTCAGTTAGCACAATAGATGGTAGTACTTACAGTCCGGATACTGAACAAGATACAGTGGTAGATGCCAGTTTATATAAAAATACAGCTATTTCCTAATCATGGCAGTTCAGATTTTATCCAGACGTTCAAGTATTCTTCATGATAGGCCTTTTCCTATTCGTCTTGGTATTGGTGAGTTGGCTGTTAATAATAATGCAGGGGACCCTGGACTTTTTTTCGCAGATAATGTAGCATCTCCTTCAACTGGACTAATAAAAATCGGTCCTACTCATGTTGGTGCTACAGCTCCGAATGTTTCTGCTGTTGGATATACAAGTTCAAGTAAAGGAGAATCTTGGTTAGATACGGCCAGTACTCATATACTTAAATTTAATGATGGAACAGCTTGGAAGACTGCGAAAGCAATCGCCTCAGTAGATGCAGGAGTACCAGCGAATCCTGTAGATGGTCAATTACACTACAACACCACAACAAGTAAGTTGAATATTTATATTCTTTCTACAACGTCTTGGGTTGTAATTGGACCTTAACGGTGAGTGAGAAGATGATCAAGAATCCGATCCAATTTGTTATGGACGGCTTGCATCTCTCTTAAAAAATCTTCTTTTAACACGTAATCACAAACAACGCGGTTTTGTAAGTTATCTAGATCACGTTCGATGTTTTCGAATCGTTTATCTAGTTTTTTATTAAAGTTAGATAATGCGCGAGATAATCCCGCAAAAGCACCAATGCTTCCTGATAAAACAGCAGCTATTAATTCTGGTGACATTTACCTACCTTCTTTTTCTATTCTAAAGGGTTTTACAAATTAAAATATAAAATAGTACGTGGATTGACATGGCAACAGGATATGAACCGAATATAGAGGGAGCTATAACGGTTCTCGTAGATTTGATGACTGCTAATGGGTTTACGATGTCTCGTCAGCCTTATGAACCTAATTATCGTGGTTTAGTAGATGCAATCATTGATTTAAAAGAAGGTTTTCCAACTTTCTCTCCAATTCGAGTTGGTTTTGACGCAACTACTTTTGAAGCAGTCGCCGATAAAGACGCTTTATATATGCGTACTTCTGATGGGAAAGTAGGGAAAGCAACCGCTACAAGTGGTAGTTCAGAAGCTGCAAGTGTTGTTGGTTTTGCTGATTCTGCAAAAGGTGCAGATGAAACAGTAAAAGTTGTAGTTGTTGGAATAAAAACAATGTCTGGATTAGATGCTGGTGATTTGTACTTTTTATCGCCAACAACTGCTGGTGCTATAACAACTACAGCCCCTAGTGGTTCGGGACAAGCAGTGACTCGTTTAGGAGAAGCAGCTACAGCCACTGATTTTAGTATTCAACTTGAACCTCCAGTCCTCTTAGTATAATGCCAAATCCCGGAGTTATTGATAATGAACCGTATGCATCAAATTCGGTAGGTTTAACAGGTGTACTGATAGACCTAAAAGAAACAATGGCTAATCAACAGACATATTCTGTTATTGGCTATCAATGTATAACTTTCGAAAATGTAGTCCAAGGAGAAGCACTCTACTGTCGAAGTAGTGATGGGAAAGTAGGTAAAGCCATTGCTGATGATACTTTTGATAAAGCCCTTGTTGCTGGTTTTGCTCAAACAACTAAGTCAACAGGACAATCAGTAAATATAATTGTTAGGGGGTTACTAGCTACATCTGGATTAGATGCGGGAGATGATTATTATCTTTCTGCTGCATCTGCAGGTGCAATAACAAAAACGCCTCCATCCGGATCTGGTGAGTATTTAACACGTGTTGGTGAGTCTGGTACCTCTACTCAATTAATTATTAAGTTAGAGCCACCTGTTCTTCTAAGTTAGAGACTTAAGTCATCGTAAGATAGAGATAATGAGCAGTTTCCTATTCATAAAGGACTCCAAGAGAATTGGATTAAAGTATGGCAACTAGAGATCCACTAATAATTGTTTCTGGTTTATTTCAGGAGTTAAATACTTCTTCTGATAAATTAAATTTTGCAGGAAATACAACTGCAGACTTAGCTGAGAATACTAATCTTTATTTTACTAATGCACGATCACGTGGGGCTGTCTCTGCAACTGATTCAGGTGGTTTAGGTAGTTTTACATATACATCTGGAACAGGAGTATTTGAATATACAGGCCCTTCTGATGCTGATGTTCGAGGAAAAGTTAGTGTTGCTTCAGGTGAGGGTTTAACTTATAATTCTTCGACTGGTGTATTAGGAACAAGTGGGATTCCTAACTCTCAATTAGCAAATGATGACGTAACTGTTGGCAGTACTGCGATTGCTTTAGGTGCCTCAGCAACTACTATTGCTGGTCTTACATCTTTATCTTCTACTACTCTTGTTTCAGGCGTTGCAGACGCAGCTAACGCCATCTCTATCGCAAGCGGCAATATACTTTTTGAAGGATCTACAGCTAACGATTTTGAAACGACTTTAACTGTTACAGATCCAACAGCAGATCGTACAATTACATTTCCTGATGCAACTGGTACTGTTGCTCTTACCAGTGATATTTCCTATCCAGTAACAGCAAGTAATACAGTTACTCTCTCTAATAAGAGTATTGCTTTAGGAAGTAATACAGTTACAGGGACAACAGCACAATTTAATACCGCGTTAACAGATGATGATTTTGCAACGATAGCTGGTTCAGAAACGCTTACAAATAAAACATTAACTACACCTACACTATCTGCACCAGTACTTAAAGCAACTTCAGCTACTGTTGGCGGTAAGATTTTATTTAAAGAAGGAACAGATAATGGAACAAATGCAATAACTTTGTTAGGAGCTGCTTCAACTGCAGACGTAACGATTACCCTTCCAGCCGAGACTGGGACTGTCTTAACAACAGGATCATCAATTGCAAACAGTAACCTTGCTAATAGTTCAGTAACAATAGGTTCAACTGCTTGTGCACTTGGTGCAACTGCTGCTTCTATTACAGGTGTTACTTCCATAACAGCTGCTGCAGTAGTTACAGATGACGATGGATTTAGGATTCGAGATAATGCTGATTCTACTAAGCAAGCAGCCTTTGAATGTTCAACAATTGCAACAGGAACAACTCGTACATTCACACTTCCTAATGCTAGTGGAACATTAGCATTAGCTGGAGCAGGAGCAACTGAGTTTGCAGATAATGTATTTAGAGTAAATGATAATTCTGATGCTACTAAACAGTTGGCTTTTGAATGTTCAGGAATTTCCGGTAGTACTACTCGTACAATGACAGTGCCGAATGAAAATGGAACCATTTCCACTGAAAGTTTTGCAACTGCAATTGCAGTGGCATTAGGATAGACTTATGGCAACTCAAGTACAATTTCGTAGAGGTACAACTGCCGAGCATTCGGGTTTTAAGGGTGCCGCCGGTGAAGTTACTGTTGATACATCAAAGAATACAGTTGTTATTCATGATGCTATTCAAGCAGGTGGTTATCCAGTTTTACGACAGGATGGAACTAATTCAGCTTTATCTTCAGGTGGACTCAGCAATTGTGCTTTAAAGTTTGATGGCGATTCAAATACTGGAATTATTAGTCCTTCTGCAGACAACATATCTTTAGTTACTGGAGGAGTTGCAAGGCTTACAATAGACGGAAGTGGTTCTGTTACTGTACCGGGAAATCTTATTGTTTCTGGCACATTAACTGCAACAACCACTATTTTCTCAGACCAAATTGCACTTATTCTCGCATTAAGCTGATATGGCAAATACCTTCAAGATTGATACTAAATCAAGTGTTGTAACTGATGCTGTAACTCATACAAATGCAAATGTAACAACTGCAGGTGGGTCAGCAACATTAGTTTTGTTAAGCGTTTTGGTCTCTAATAAATCAGGAACAAGTGCAGATGTAGATGTTTTCTTAGTTACTAATAGTGGCGATGATGTTTATTTAGTAAAAAGTGCCCCGGTTCCATCTGGATCTTCTCTAGAATTAATTAGTGGATCAAAAGTTATTATGGAGTCAAGTGATATATTAAGAATTCGAACGCCGACTGCTAGCGCTCTTGATGCTTCAGTCAGTTATCTAGAGCAGACTTAATTATGAGTAAAGTCAAGCTAAAACATTCATCGGGTAATTCAATGGCGATTGGAGCGCCGCCAACAAATCCTGCATCCGATTTAGAGCTGAAGTTACCAGCAACAATAGGCACGGCTGGACAAGTATTAGGTGTTGATGGAAGTGGTAATTTGACTTGGACGGATGTACCTTCAATTACACAGTCTAGTTGGACTGCTTTCGGCACGGGTACGACAACAGAAATCACAGGAATTTCAGCAAACGCTATAGAAATAACTGTTGTTGGTGTTGATATTAGTGCTGTAGATAATAGTCAACTATTAAGATTACGCTTAGGTGGAGCTGGAGGCTATAAAACCAGTGGATATGAAGTAACTTCTTGTGAAGGTGGTGGTTCTAATGGTGGCCAAGGTAGAACAGCTGGATTTGAACAGCAGTATGTCGGCAACCAAGGTTATGCAATGAATATTGTTTGGCGTTTAACTAAAGCTAATAGTAATATCTGGAACCTTTCAGGATATACAAATGCTGGTAATGGCACCGAAACTACTGACTTCAGATTAAATGGAACAGTAGACTTAGGAGAAGCACTTACAAAACTTCAATTTGACCTTTCTGGATCTGGTGGTAACGCCTTTGACGGAGGTAGTTGGAGAATATACACTACAGCGATATGAGCACATTAAAAACATGGGCCATTAAAATATACTTAATTGAGGTGAAATAAATGGCACTTAATGTTGTTAGTTCTGACAGACTTAGTACTAACGTAAAATCTTCAACCTTAGCTACAGCACTTTCTGGGAAAGTTGGTTCAAGTAAGAATTTAATAATTAATGGTGCAATGCAAGTTGCTCAGAGAGGCACTACTTCTACTTCAGAAGGATATCACACTGTTGATCGATGGTATAACGCCGTTAACGGTGAAGATGAAGCAGCAACACAAGCTCAAATAGCGCTGACTTCAAGTGATACTGGGCCTTGGGCAAAAGGTTTTAGAAATGCATATCAGATAACAAATGGAAATCAAACAGGTGGAGCAGGTGCTGCTGATTATTCAGTATTTGTTCAGCGTCTAGAAGCACAGAATTTAACTAGTTCAGGATGGGATTATACTTCTGCATCAAGTTATATTAGTATTAGTTTTTGGGTAAAATCAAGTGTAGCTCAAAATTTCTACGGTCGTTTTCAAACTGTTGATGGAACAGCGCAAAACTATACATTTGAAACTGGCGCTTTAAGTGCTAATACATGGACAAAAGTAACAAAAAAAATCCCAGGGAATGCAAATATTACTATTGATAATAATAATGATAAAGGTCTTGAACTTACTTTTGTTCAGTTTTACGGAACTGATAGAACAGGGACAAGGCCATTAGATGCATGGGCTGCTTATGCAAGTGCTACAAGAACACCCGACATGACATCTACATGGTGGACAACTAATGATGCAACATTTGCAGTTACAGGCGTTCAGTTAGAAGTAGGAGATACAGCTACTGAGTTTGAACATATATCTTATGGTGATGAATTGGTCAGGTGTCAACGTTATTGCCAACGTGTATATCTACGGGCTTATAGTGCAACTGCACAGGCATTGAGTGATTCCACTTGTACTTGCCCTATTTATCTTGAAACTGAAATGAGAGGTGAGCCAACTATTACATTACCTAATACAACAAGCCAAAATGCTGCTGGTAAAATAGCATTTACGAATCACACTGGTAGTTGGCCAGCAACGCATGGAACATTATCAGGAACTTATGTAACTACATCTAAATTTAATGTTGATGGAACTGGTTTTACTAGTTCTTCTTTTGGAGCAGCTGGGAATGCAATTGAGCTATATGCCTCCTCTAATGCAGACGGTACTAGACCTTATATACTGTGTGAGGCGGAACTTTAATTATGTATAAATTAGTAAAAGATCACATTGGTACAATCAGAGAAGGAAAAGAGGTTATAGCTGATACTATCCTTAGAAAAGCAGATAATGCTTTTATCCCAAAGTCTACAACTAATCGTGATTATGTTGAATACCTAGAATGGGTAGAAGCAGGTAACACACCGGAGGCAGCAGATGCTGGTCCTACAGATTGGGATATAGCTAGAGCTAAGAGAGATACTTTACTTAAAGATTCAGATTGGACAATGATTACAGGTGCAACTGTAGATCAAGCACAGTGGTCTGCTTATCGTGAAAAGCTTAGAGATATACCTCAAACTTATAAAGGAAAAGAAACTTCAGAAATTGTTTGGCCTACTGCACCGTCTACGAAAGGACCAAATAGTTAATAGGAAGTTATTGACTGTAAAATAATAGGAGCAATGGCCTCTTATTAGTTAATCAGTTATGCCATATATTGGAAATAATCTTCAAGTCGCCTTTGAAAGTTACAAGGAGATTGACGATATTAGTAGTAGTTTTAATGGATCCACTACATCATTTGCTCTTCAAGTTGGAGGAGTTGCCCCTGATCCATTCCCAAGAATCCCTCAGAATTGTTTAATTTCAGTAGGTGGTGTTGTACAGGAACCTGATGATACAGGTTCAAAAGGATTTAAATTCACAGGGACAAATATAGTTTTTAGTTCTGCTCCAGGTTCTGGAGAGTCTTTCTTCGGAGTTATACTTGCTGGTGCGGATTATGTTAATGCAGGAGTTAATTATCCAGATGGGACGTTAGGTGCACCAAGCATCACGTTTAGTGATGACTTAGACACTGGTTTTTATAGAGCAGGTTCTAATACTGTTGCGTTAGTGTCAGGTGGAACAAAGATTGCACAATTCCCTACGACTCAAGGAGCTGCAGATAAAGCCTTAATTACGGATGGTGCAGGCAATTTAAGTTGGGGTGATGCAGGAGGCGGAGCAGTTGGAGGTGGCTCAGATAAAATATTTATTGAGAATGGCCAAACTGTGACGACTAATTATACAATTGGAGATAAATTTGGAGCTGTTTGCAACGCTGGTAGCTTTGGACCGATTACAATTAATTCATCGATCGTGGTTACGATCCCTAGTGGCGAATCCTGGACAATAGTTTAAATTATGGCACTTGTTTTAACTGGCGCAGCTGCTTCAAATATTAATTTAGGTACTGCTGGGACGATCAGTAACTTAGCCAGTGTTTCTCCAATGGCAATTGGAAAGATTCTTCAAATAGTTGCAGGTACTCCTGATACCACACATAGGACTTCGACTTCAACGGCTTTTGTCACAGCTTCAAGTACTTGTAATGTAGCAATTACACCGACATCTGCTTCTAGCAAAATACTTGTTATATGTAAGACTGAGGTTTCTTGTAATGATGGTAATGATGGATGGTCAGCTACTATTTATCGTGACTCTACAAATTTAGGTGTAACTGATGCGGGTTTAGCAAATGGAAACAGTGTTCCAGGTATTACTGGTATATATTTTCCTGTTTCAATGCATTATGTAGATTCACCAAGTACTACAAGTTCAGTAACTTATCAGCTTCGTGTATGTGTGCACGATATAGATGCTGATGGAAATAGTGTAAATATAGGAAATACAACCTATGGAACATCTGCTGGAGATGTCGTTCCTTCTATAATGTATGCCATGGAGTTCGCATAATGGCCACTAACACACAAATAATTGATGCTGCCAGAGCAATAGATCCTAAAGCAGACTTATCAGTCTCTGGAGGAGATGTAAATACAGTTGTCTGGGAGAATGGATATTCAGGTATTGATATTGATGTTTTAAAAGAGAAGATAGTTGAGATAGAAACTCGAGATATAAATAATAGATATCAGACAGCAAGAAAGCGTATGTATCCTACTTTCGGTGATCAATTAGATTCTCTTTATAGAGACATACTAACAGGTCAGTTAGACTCAACAGGAGAGTTTGCTAGAGGAATTAAAGCTGTTAAGCAAGCCCATCCAAAATCATGAGCACATTAAAAGTCGGTGGAATCAGAGGTACGGCAGCATCGGCTGATGCTATTACACTTGCTTCAGATGGAACGTGTACTGCAAAGGTTACTAATAATCTGAGCAATAGAAATTTAATAATTAACGGTGCGATGCAAGTTGCACAAAGGGGTACAACAACAACATCAACTGGTTATCAAACTTTAGATAGATGGTTTATTAACTGGGGCGGGACTGATGAATCACCTACTGTTGCACAATTAGCATTAACTGATAGTGATACTGGACCTTGGGCTAAAGGTTTTAGAAATGCTTTGCAAATAACAAACGGGAATCAGACAAGTGGTGCCGGTGCCGGTGATGATATTACTATTCAAACAAAATTAGAAGCTCAAGACATAGCAAATTGTGGCTGGGACTATACAAATACTTCTAGTTATATAACGCTTCAATTCTGGATTAAATCTAGCGTTGCTCAGAATTTTTATGGTCGTGTTCAAAGTAATGATGGCACAAAGAAGAATTATCCATTTGAAACAGGTGCTTTGTCAGCTAATACTTGGGCAAAAGTGACAAAAACAATCCCTGGAGTAAGTGGGATTCAGTTCGATAATAATACTGGCACTGGGTTTATTCTCTATCTCTCTCCTTTTGAAGGTACTAATAATACTGGTTCAGGAGCAACTTTAAATACCTGGGCTACGTTTGATAGTGCAGCAAGAACGCCAGATAACACATCGACTTGGTATACGACTAATGATTCAACGTATGCAATTACAGGCGTTCAGTTAGAAGTAGGAGACGTTGCCACTGACTTTGAACATAAATCTTTTAGAGCAGAATTACAAGATTGTTTACGTTATTTTGAAAAAAGTTATCCATATGGTAGTGCTATAGGTAGTACAAGTCATGATGGTGCTTATCAATGTGGTTCAAGCCAAGTCACATGTACCAATACTACTGGCCGAACGATGGGAACACGTATAACTTATCGAGTACATAAAAGAAATAATCCTACAGCGACTATTTACGATTTAGCTGGTAATTCTGGTAAACTATACAGGCATTCTTACGGATCTGCTGGAGCGAACGATCAATCAGCTGATGCTGGGAACTGGTCTGATACTGGATTTAATATGTATTCAGAAGGTACCCATAGTGCAACTGGATGGCAAGCACACTGGATAGCAGACTCGGAGCTTTAATTATGAGTTACAAAATTATTAAAAATTTCTACGGAGAGCAAATCCAAAGAACTTCCGATGGTGCTTATATACCTGAGGATCTTAATAATAAAGATTATGTCGAATATAAAGAGTGGGTAGACGAAGGTAACACAGCTCCGAAAGAAATTCGTTATCCCTAATGAAACCACCTAGTACGAATAACTGTTATAACTTTCGAGTTATTTCCGTTGATCGCATTGTGGATGGTGACACCATAGATGTAACTTTTGATTTAGGTTTTGGTATTTGTAAATCTGAAAGAATTCGTGTAGCTGGTATTGATTCTCCAGAAAAAAGAACACGTAATTTAGAAGAGAAAGAGCTTGGAATTGACGCTTCTGACTGGATGGAATATCGACTTGAAGGTGCAATCTGTGGTGAAGAAGATTTAGTTATTAGAACTGAAATAGAAGGAGGGAAGGGTAAGTTTGGAAGACTTTTAGGTTGGCTTTATATTGGTTATCCAAAATGTGAAGATACTGGTGATTGTACTTGTCTATGTCATAAACAAAAATCTATCAATGAAGAGATGGTTGAAAAAGGCTATGCATGGGAGTATGATGGCGGTACAAAATCTAAAGACCTTGAAACTTTACGCGAAATCCGTAGGTCTGAAGGTACTTTAATCTCGGGATAGGCCATGCAAAAAATTGTCAACTTCATTGCTATTGCGTCTGGCGTTGTATCTCTTACCGTTATTGGGAGTGGTATATATGTATACGTACAAAGAGATCAACTTATTGATAGTGTCAAGTCTCAAGTACTTAAGTCAGTTACTGGTTCACTTCCTGGACTAGTTGATACAAAGCTTCCTTCTATGACTGGAGGAGTAATGGGAACACCAGCCAAGAAGAGTGCACCAACTGCGATTCCTGGTTTTCCTAGATAGTGTCGGATATACCTGATATTCAGGTTAATCCAATAAATGTTCCTTATGTAGCTCCTCAGAGTATTTATAAGGCTCCTGATATACCCGTAGCGCCTCCTGTAACGGTTAATTTGGGTTTTCCTATAGTCGATATGCCTGGATGTGTTGAATGGCACCCAGACGACAAGAGAGCAGGTAATTTACCCTTAGAAGATAAAGATGGCGTAAGAACT
>VTLG01015866.1_pt1 | contig 17738 bp, 9 predicted proteins | sample 4694571 | NCBI WGS metagenome assembly VTLG01 (sample SAMN12604809, study PRJNA352737) | marine metagenome | biome: ENVO:00000447; feature: ENVO:00000209|ENVO:00000569|ENVO:01000036; material: ENVO:00002151; isolation source: viral sequences binned using virsorter ... | reverse complement strand
TGTGAAGTTAATGGATCTGAAGATGGAACAGACTGGTTCTGATGTTCATGCTTTATGGCAGGGAACATTCATGGTGGGTTCAATGGCTCACGGTACTGGCGTTCTACGTCCTGACTGTGCAGTTGAAATCTACTGGGCTACCAGTTAACTTCTTAATCATGGGGGCTTTGAGTATTAGCCCCCTCTTTTTTATTTATCATGGTCTTAGCTCTAACTTCTGAACTAGAAGCTGTTAATAAAGTCCTTCAAATGACAGGTGAAGCTCCTGTTAATAGTTTGGTTGGACAAGTAGGAATTGCAAAACAAGCACAAGATGCTTTGAATAGTGCTAGTAGAGAAGTTCAATCAGAAGGTTGGAACTTTAATACTGACTATGAAAAAGAATTAAAGAGAGATAGTAATAATGAAATTAAATTAGGTGTTACAACTACTAGAGTTTTTATAGATCCACATCTTTATCCTGACTACGATATTGTCTTAAGAAGTGGAAAGCTTTATGAAAGGAAAAAACAGCTCTTTACTTTTACAGAAGATTTGAAAGGTGATGTAACTACTATTCTTGATTGGTTAGAACTACCTGAATATGCAAGAAGATACATCATGGTTAGAGCTGGTAGACAATTACAAGAGGCAGTAGTAGGTAGCGCAGAATATGCAAAGATCAATATAACTACAGAAATGGAAGCAAGATCTCAATTTCTAGAAGAAGAAACAACTAGAGATGAGCACAGTATGCTTCGGGGGAATACTAATCAGACAGCTCACTTCTCTACTTATAGACCAAGTCGTGCTCTTACGAGGTAACTATGGGACTTGTTAGTAAGTCAATTCCAAACCTTATTAACGGTGTTAGCCAACAACCAGCGGCTTTAAGACTTGCTTCTCAAGCTGAAGCAGTCATTAATTGTATGCCTAGTCCTGTTGAGGGATTAAAGAAACGACCTCCTTTCTATCATAAGGCTAGATTATTTACTGGTAGTGCAGGAACAACAAGACCTTTCACTCATATTGTTGATAGAGATGGAAGTGTTCAGTATTTGGTATATATAACTGATGGAGATTTGAAGGTTTTTAATTTAGAAGGTGTAGCTCAAACTGTAACTTTCCAACAATATGATGGAAGTGGGAATGAAGTATCTAGTGGAGGTACAAGTTGTGCTTCTTACTTTGATATTGCCAATACTTCTGAACCTGCTCAAAGCTTTCGACTAGCCAGTGTTGCTGACTTTACATTTATTACAAATAGAGAACAGAAAATCGAGATGGCAACTGCCACTTCTCCCACGTTTTCTCAATCAACTGGGTTAGTTTTTATTCGACAAGGTGAATACAACACAACTTATTCAGTTACTTTAAATGCTTCAGATCATGCTGAAACCAAAAAAGAATTTACTACTCCTATCATTGGTTCAGGTGCGTCAACATCAGCTCCAAGTAATACATCAGTAGCTAATGGCTTAAGAGATTTAATTAATAATGACAGTACTTTAGGCTCAGAATATACAGCAACAACAGTCGGTGATTATCTTCTAAAGATAGTTAAAGATGATGGAGGAGATTTCACTATTGCTGTTAGCGATACGATTGCTGACATGTTTATTGTTGGAATCAAAAACAAAATTGAGGCATTACAACAACTTCCTTTAAAAGGAATCAATGGTCAGATACTTAAGATCATGGGTTCAAGTTCAACTGAATTAGATGATTACTTCGTAAAATTTGAAACTTCTGATGGAGGGACAGAAGGTAAAGGAATCTGGAGAGAAACTGTAGAGCCAGGAATTATATATAAATTTAAACCAGAAAAAATGCCACATGTTCTTATTAGAAATGACGATGGAACCTTTACTGTTAAGCGACATACCTGGAGAGAGAGAGTAGCAGGTAGTGCCTTAACTGCACCTGAACCTCCTTTTGTTGGAGAGGTTATTAAGAATATAAATGTATTTAGAAATAGACTCGTCTTCTTATCTGATGAATATGTATGTTTATCTGCTGCTGATGATTATGCAAGATTTTGGCCTGAAACAGTTCAGACAGTTGTAGACAGTGATCCTATTCATGTAAGTACTGGTGGTACTGATATTAACTTCCTTACTTCAAGTATGGCTTTTGCTAATACTTTGCTTCTGTTTAGTCCACATGGACAATTTAAATTAGATACAGGTTCAGCAGGTTGGGGTGCTCCTTTGACTCCAGCCACTGCAACTGTCACGGCAATGACAAAGTATGACTCGAATGATTCAGTAGATCCTATTACTGTAGGTCGTACTGTTTTCTTTCCAGTTAACAAAGGAGATCACAGTGGATTACGTGAGTTCTTTATTCCTGATGTAACAGGAGGTGTGCCTATTTCAACTGAAGTGACAGCGGCAGTACCAAGATATATTCCACAGAATTTAGTATCACTAGCTTCTTCAGTATCAGAAGAATTAGTAACGATGGTAAGTAAAGATGAACCTACTCGTTTATATGTTTATAAATTCCTATTTGAAAATGAAACAAAATTACAATCAGCTTGGTCATATTGGGAAATGAAAGGCAGTAAATCTATTCTTGCAAATGAGATCTTAGACAGTGATCTTTATATTATTACTGAATATAGTGATGGAGTCTATCTTGAGAAGGCATCTTTAAGACCAGAAGCTGTAGATACTGGAACAGCATTAGAAGTTCTTTTAGATAGAAAAGCAACAGAAGCTAATTGTACTTTTAATGTTACTAATGCTGGTGGTTTAAATGCACAAACTACAATTACATTGCCTTATCCATTAGCAAATACTGGAGTAACTAAAGTGGTAGGCCGACCTCTAACGGTAGGAGGTACTAACTATGCTGATAAAAATAGTTTTCCAGCTTCACAACCTTCTACGAATGCAGTCATTACAATCGTAAACTGTGAAGGTTTAGTTATTAGTAGTACTGGTACAACAACTTCAGGGAAGAATACAAGTAATGGAACAGTTACGATTAGTGATTTCCCCTCTTATTTATTTAGTAAAACAATTCAGAAGAATGAAGCTATATCTTTTACTAAGCAAGCAGCCAATGATACTTATAAATTCAAAGCATTAATTAAATTAAAGCATGGACAGGTTTTAACTCCTAATTCTGAAACTGTTGGAGATGCTTCTAATAATGGAACGATAACTGTTAATGGAGATCTAAGCACATCTCCATTCTTTATTGGTGAACCATATGATATGACTTATGAATTTAGTACTCCATATTTAAAACAACAAGATGAATCAGGAACTGTTTCTGTTGCAAGCAACCCTTATTTGCAATTAAGAAAATGGTCAGTTGTTTTTGATAAGACTTCTGCTTTTGAATTAAAGATTACCCCATCAGGAAGAGACACCTCTACTTATCCATATAATGGTATTCAGGTTGGAGAGAATTTAATAGGAGAAGTTGGTATCCCCAAGGAAAGCTTTAGAGTTCCTGTTATGTCACGTAATATTGATACGAAGGTAGAGTTAGTAAGTAGTAGTCCATTGCCTTGTAAATTTCAATCAGCAGAATGGGAAGGATGGTTACAAGAAAGAGCACGAAGAATGTAATGACAACATATGTACGACCTGCTGTTTTAAAAGATGTATCTGCTGTAGCAGACAGGATGAGAACAGAAGATATTAATGAATTAAAGGCAGGTATAGGTGCTTGCCCTAAAGGAGGATTACTTTATGCTTATTTTATGAGTAAGCCTTGTCTCACTGTTGTTAGTCGTCATGGACATTTAATGGCAATGGCTGGAGTAGTGCCAGAAAGTCAGACAACAGGAAGAATATGGTTATTAGGTTGTCAATCAATGGTGGATGATTCTATAGATAAGCGATGGTTCCTTAGACATTCAAAACAAGTATTGGCTCAATGGCAAAAGACTTATCCTTTATTGTTCAATGTGGTAGACGCAAGAAATGAAGTGCATGTAAAGTGGATTAGTTGGTTAGGTTTTACCTTTATTAAAAAACATCTACACTGGGGAACAGAAGACCGAATGTTTTATGAGTTCGTGAGGATCTAGGAATGTGTAATCCTGCCGTTATTATTGGTGTTATTTCAGCTGGTCTGGGCTTTGTTCAGTATCAGAATCAGATCGCTGCACAAAATAAAGCAATAGAGAATCAGAACCAAAACATGATTGCTCAATATGAGCAAGCAAAATTACAAACACAGGCAAATAGATTTAATCAAGATCAGAATGAACAGAGTGTAAATCTAGCGAATGAAACAAGTGAAGTACTTGCAAAACATGGACAAATGAAAGAGATAGCTGCTGTTAATTTAAACATTGCAAAAGTGCAAGAGGAATCAGCTAGAGAAAAACAGAAAGCAAAACTTAAAACTGTAAAGGAGAAGGGTTCAATACTTGCAACAGGTAGAGGGGGTATAAGTATTCAAAATCTTATTGCTGATGTTGACGCACAATATGGACAATTTGATTATGCTTCAGAGCGTAATCTTGCCTTTGCAGGATATCAAGCAAACTTAGATAAAGAGAGTGCAAATGTTAGGTATGCACGTAATCTTGCACAACTTAATCCATATATTAAACAGACATTTATTGATCCAGCTCGACCGATACTACGAGATAAGGTAAGAGGAAATACAGGATTAGCGATAGCATCTGCTGCATTACAAGGTGCTCAAGCAGGTATGAATTGGAGTAGTAGTGTCAATAAAGCAGGGTATCAATGGAAAGGTTGGGGTGGAGGAGGCTATCAAAAAATAACTAAACCAGTTGTTACTTCTGGTGGCCTTTACGCTCAAGGCCCTTACGCTTAATTATGAACACAAAAGGTAGATACGGGCATGGGAAATCCAAGGGGGTTTCTGATCGAGTTGCTCTTAATAGACTTCATTCTGCTGGTGAAGTCGGAGGTCAAATAAGACCTTTTACATTAGAACAACCTCCTAATACAACACCTGCTTTTAATGTTGGAGATACTTATTTTAGATCTTTACCTTTAGATATTCCTGGACCTATTACAATACCTGATGCACCATTAGCACCTGATACTTCTCAAAATGAAAAGAATTTAGCTAATTGGATAGGAGAAGTACGAACAGATATATCACGAACTGGAGAAAGCTTTTGGAATTTACAAACAGCTTTAGATGCTTCTGCAAGAAAGATAGCTGAAAAAGAATATTATGGAGGAAAGAATGAAGCTAAACAAAATTTAGTTAATAGTCAAAAGGAATTAAATAAGGCGAAAAATATAGTAGAAGGAGCAAGTAAAAATGATGCTGAAGCTAAACATTCATATGGAGTTCTTGCTTCTTTAGATAAAAGAACAGAAAGAGAATATGCAGTCGTTAAAGCTAAAGATGAAGCAATGTCTGTAATACAAGGCTTAGGTGATTATATGAAAGGTGAATGGAAAAAAAGTACGCAAATCAACGATGGTGCGGGAGTTATAGCACCATATTCTTTACCAACTCAAGAAGATTTGTTTGGGATGAAAGCACTAGAATATATAAATGTTTCAATTACTAATCCGCAAGCAAAAGTTGAACTTCAACGTGAAATACAAGGGGCTATTTATTCAGCAAGAACATCAGTAGGAGCACTTCATAGTAAGTGGGTTGATGGTAGAGCTAATGATACATATAAATCAGGAACATCATTACTTATCAAACAATCATTAGACACTGATGCTTCTAATGATTTAGGTGATGGAACAAAAGGAACAAAACTAGTAAATAACTTTGTTAATGGTAGTTCTTCAAATGAGAATTTTCAAACTCTTAAAACAAATATATTAGGTATTTGGGTTAAATCTTCTATTGTTAATATTCCTGCTGCAAACTTTGAACATGAAATTCAAAATGTTAGGAATGAATTGCTAAAGACTAGAATAGGGCCAGGTGAGAATGATTTCTTATGGAAAGCTTATGGTAGTGAAGAAGAATTCATCGAAGCTTTTAATTTAGCAGTTAATCAAGCTAAAAATGAGAAAGGTAATATAAACGATGCAGCTGCTAAAGATAGAGGAACGGCTAATGGTAATACAGATTTTCAACAGAACTTAAATAACCATGATGATGGTGACTTGGATTTAGAAGGTACTCAAGATGTTTTAATAACTTTACCTAATAGTGATGTTGTTTTTAAACAGAAAACAAATATACAAATGATGAATGATAGCGCACTTAAATTAAAAATAGATGCGTTAAACGACATGGCTCCAGGGCCAGAACGAGATGCTTATATTAAAGCTATTGATGATAACTTAACACTTTATATGGGTAGTTATGGAGTTTATCAGCAGAAAGAAAATTACGAATGGTTATTAAAGACTATTGATAGTTCAAAGCCTGTTTATTGGAGAGCAAGAATTAAAGAGATGGAATTAAATAATCAAATTACTAGGGTACAATCTCAAGATCTATTAGTTAATCCTGTCTATGGTCTTGAAGATAAGATAAAAGTTCAACAAAGTACTTATACAGAGGGGAACAAAGCACCTTTAAAACAATTAAAAACAGCATTAGATGGTTATTATAGAACTTTAGGAGATAATGGCAGAACAACTTCTGAGGAACAGGTATTAATTCAACAGCAACTAGGAGAAGTTAATGCGGAATTAAATAGAATTTTAGGAGATACAACAATAGATTTCAAAACAAAACAAGAGAAGGCTTTAACTTATATTAATAGTGTTAAAGATGAAATTAATAAACAAAATATACAAGCACAGAAAAACAAACAAGGTCTAAATACAACTGATCCTACAAAGCAAGAGGGATCTAATCAATCTTTAACAATTAACGATTCAGGAGCTGTTAATACTACAAATAATAAGGGAGGAGCTACTAATGATTTTGTAGGTACAACACCACTCTCTATTGTGCAAGTACTTGGAGGGAAAAGAGATAAGCAAGAAAATTTAGCACTTTCTAATTCAATTACAAGAGCACCTTTATATTCAAAAACTATTTTTAAAAATCAACTCTTAGCATTAGAACAAGAATTTGAAAGAAGAGAGAAAGAAGGTATAACTGGAACTTTAGACTGGGAGGTACTAACTAAACAAACAAGAATAAATAACTTACGGATAGCAATGCAAAGAAGAAATGAAGGGAAAGTACCAAGAGTTCAAAGTCAATTACCTCTTCGAGTTGATGCTTTATTTGGTAGTCGATATCCACAAGGCAGACAACCAGTAACTTCTTCTGAGCGTGTAAATATAGACCTTCGATCTACAGCAACAATCTTAAATAAAATAGATGAACATCAAACTCCTAAGGAATATTTTATAAATCAAATGAACGTACATGGTATAGAAGTAAATGAAGATATGATGGAAATGTTAAATAATCTTTGGCCTGAAGAAAAAGCATCTTCAGCTTTAGATGAAGGAATATTAGTAGCAGGTACAAACTTAGAAGGTGTATTACCTAATCCAAAGCAAGAGTTAGAGACACAAATGTTAGATCTCATTCATAGTGGTGAGTCAACAGTTGATGTAAAAGGAGGAGGTTATGAAGCCTTCAATCAAGGAGGAGAAGATGAAGGAAAAACAGTTCTAGGCTTTAGTGGAACTTATGGAGATCATCCAGCAAATAAGGGAAAGAAATTAACTGAAATGACAATTCAACAAATTTTAGATATACAAGATAGCGGCTATGATTTTAAAACCTATCCAAAGGGTGAAGCAGGAACTAAGAAATGGCATGACTCAGGTGGTATCCATGCAGCTGGTCGATATCAATTCATAAGAAGTGGACTAAGAGATGCTATGGCCTTAGCAGGAATTAAGCCAACAGAGAAATTTACTCCTGAGATACAAGACAAATTAGCAATTGCTTTGCTTGTTAATCGTGGGCCAGAATGGTGGACAAGCATGAAAGGAAATAAAGAACTGATAAAACTTCTTGAACAATATAAGAAGCCTGAAAAGACAGAATCTAGTACCATTGATTCAAAGTCTGATATTGCGTAGTAACAATGGGATTCACAACCGTTATTGATCCTGAAACAGGAGAAGAGAAGGAAGTATGGCAGAGGGCGGGTAAAGGTGATAAAGAATTATTTGAAGAACAAGCTACAAATAAAGCAGCTATAGCAGACTTAGAGACATCAATATCTGCAAAAGAGGCGATTGTAAAGACAGGTCAAGCAATTCCTCGCATGTTTGTTAATGCAGGGATCAATGCTGTTCAAGAAGGTAGTGACACTATTCGTGATATTGGTGGGGCTTTAGGTTATGGAGAAGGAACTTCTGCTGAAGAACCTGATAAACCTATTATTGGAATGGGAGGTTGGCGACCAGAGCCATTAGAAAGTGAAGGAGCTATAGAAGATTTAGGTACAGGTATTCTTCAATTTGGTTTAGAATGGATGCTCCTTAGCAAAGTATTAAAAGGAGCTAATTGGGGATTAAAAGGGTTAGCTAAATCACCTGTTGTTGGTAAAGCTTTTAAACCAATTAGTAAAGGTGTTACAAAAATTCAGAAAACAACTAAAGGAATAGAAGTCGGAGCAGCAAAAGCTGCATCAAAAATTCCAGTTGTAGGGAAGTTAGCATCTCCAGTAGCAGCATCAGCTGTTAATGCGACACTCAATCCAAAAGGAATGATTGTTGACTTTGCAGGTTTCGATCAATATGAAGGTCGTCTTTATGATTTAGCTGCTAATACTCCTGCATTCCAATTCATAGAAGATAATGCAAATCCTTGGCTTAGAGAATTATTAGGTCAATTAAAGAGTGATCCTACTGATTCAGCATTAGTAGGTCGTTTTAAAAATGCTATTGAAGGATGGGGAATTGATTTTGGTGTAGGTACAACAGCCTCAATGGTTAGGCTTTTACAAGGTAAATGGGCTATAGAGAATCTTGCAAAACAAGTTCCAGGTACTCCAGAATTTTATAAGGCTGTAGATGATGTAAAAACAATCGAAGCTAAGAATGCAAAAGATCCTGTAATTCTTAGTCATGCACAGAAGATCGCTAGAGCTGATAGAGCAGTATTTGATAAAGCGATGGCTCATATTCCTCCAAATAAGAGAGCCTTACTTTGGAAAGAATTAAGAGAAAAGAGTGGCAAGATTGTTGACAAACAAGGAGTTAAAACTATTAGTGGTGATCTTGATTCAGTTAGAAGACAAATCCAAGAGTTAGGCCCAGAACCAACGAAACCAAAACCTTTCTATGAAATGGTTGATGGTAAAAGAAGAATGACAGCTGAAGCTAAAGTTTGGAATAAATGGAATAGAACTAACAAGCCATTACAAGAACGATTAGAAGAATTAGCTGGAAAGGAAGTGAGTGAAGTTCAGATTACTGAACGTGAAAAATTTATTGCTAAAGGAATGGAAACAGGTGATATCCCTATAGATGATGAAGTGTTAAAGATGGTTCAAGACGGTGATAGTTATGAGCAAATTATTAAACGTGTAACTTCAAGAAAACCAAAACCTTTTGCAGGGATACACGAAGATCCTAGAGGACTTTCTAAAGCTAGAGGAGCAGAAAAAATCAAGCAAAGATTGATGAAAAAATTTCCTGCTGATGGTCTTGATATTGATGAAGCTGAAGCAATAGAAGAATTTATAGATGTTATCGGTCATCATATGTTTGATGATGTAGCTATAAGTATTCGAAACTCTATAGGAGATAAAAAGGGTGAATTTCATTTCTTAGACAATCTAGTTTCAATTAGAAAAAAAGTTATAGAAGAGGGGGAATTTGAAAGAACTGTAGTACATGAATTATGGCATAGTTTATCAAGGTTCTTACCTGAAAAAGATTTAGCTAGATATAGAAAAGAGTTTATACGTGAAAGGAAAAAATATTTAAAAGAATGGGAGAAGAAAAAGAAGGCTTGGATAAAAGAAATGACTCCAGAAAAACTACAATCTAAGATGCAAGTTGAGGATTGGATGACTGGCAGAATGACTAAAGTTAAAAAAATAACAGAAGAGAATTTTGTAGAAGAAGCTTCTAAATATTTTGATAAAGCTAAATTTAAAAGTGAGGCTGATTATAGATATACAAATATGGATGAATATTTTGCAGAAAATTTGACAGATGCTTTCTTTGCTAAATTAGATGAAGGTTTAACACAAGGGCTTAAAGGTAGAGCACCAGGCAGTCAGTTTATCCAAACAGATACTTTTAAAGGTTTAATATATAGAATTGGTGTCTATTTTCAAGATTTAATTGCAAGTATTCATGCTCGTCTTGGTGGCCCTCAAACTAAAAAAATCTTTAATGATTTCTTACAACAAAGAAATACTATCTTAGAGAGAGATTATCCACTTCACTGGAGTGATGAAGCTGCTGCTGAATTTGAACTACAAAAGAAAACTGGTCAAGCACAAATTGCTGCTGTAACTGAGCAAGGAAAAATTATTCGTGAGAGTCAATTTGTTCCTGAAGATTTTGTTGTAGCAAAAGAAGAAGAAATTGCTGATGATTTCTTAGAACAACTTAAGAAAGTAGACGAAGGAGAAATTGATATTGATGATCCAAATTTATGGAGAGATCAAGATGTAGGTGCTATCAGAAAAAGAAGTAAAGCTTTTACTGATGCAAATCCTGAAGAAAAAATTTATGTAGATACATCTCCAGAAGTAGAAATGCTTTTCGATTCTATTAGTCGTAAGATTGATCGAATAGCAGATACTGGCCTTCCTGTTTTACAAAACAAAAGAACAGTAGAAAGATTACTTGAATCCTTTAGAGAAGAAGGATTTCCTTTAACTGAATTTATTGATAGTGATGGCTTTAAGAGAGCTAGTCAATTCATGTCTAATAATGTTGAAACTGTTCGACAGTTATTGACATTAAGAATAGGACTAGATGTTACAGCAAGGAATACAGCCAAACTTGCACGACAAGTTAGAAATGTGCAGGTAAATAATCTTGGTCAATTTGACGAGATAATGCAAGAGTTACATAAATCATTAGAAAAATCATTACGTTATTCAAGTGAATATAGGAAGTGGACTAGAGCAGCTGCACAACAATTACAATCCACACAAACTCGTATAGATACAAGTGGCATTGAAATTACTGATACTCAAATAAAGGTAAATGTTGATGCTGATCAAGCAAAAGAAGGATTAAAAGAATCAGTTCAACCTGGGGATAGTTTTAAAAACCTTCCTGACTCTTATAGAGATGCTGTTGAAAATGGAAACTGGACACCTGAAGCTGAAGCTATTGCATGGGAACTTTCAGGACATGCAATGGATATTGATAATGGAGTAAGGACAGTCGAAAAATATATTGGTGGCCCTAGTCCAATAAATAGAGCACCTAAGAAAATAGATGCAGAAGAACGTATTGGAAAAGGTTTAGCAACTTGGAGAGTAAGCCAGATGCTAAGTGCAATGAAAACTTGGGGAGTTCAAGCTTCAGCTTTTGTAAGGATGGCTGGAGAGCCTTTGATGATGGGTGCAATAGAAGCTGGTTCTGGAAATCTTCATAGGGCAAATATGGCAATGCAACAATATAGATACATCATGCGATATGTAAGAGGAGCCTTACAACTTGCAGAAGCATCTTTAGAATCAGGAGTTGCTTTATATGATCCGAAAAGGCGAGCTGGTGCTTGGGTTGGCGATGTTGTAGAAGATAGTTATCAACAAGGAAGGGCATTTCAAATAGAAGAAAGTCATCCTGCTTACAATTTAAATCAATCACCTTTTCTTAAAGAAGCGAAAGATAATCCTTATCATCGAGCTTTAAATATTATGTGGAAAGCTGGAACCTTAGATATTAGAGGACAGCAAGCTTTAGAAACATTCCAAAAATCTTTAATGGGAAATAGCTTATTACATACAATCGGTTTAGAAGAAGGATTAGCTCAGGCAGGAAGAATAATAGATGAGACAACAGGTAAAGCTTTAACAAGAGAACAGCAATGGGCGTATGCAGAACGATGGGCGCAAGCAAAAGTTGATTTTTATACTTCTGATGCAGTTGTAAATGGTGTAACTATTCAAGATGCAATAATGAATGATGAAACTGCATTAGCGATAGGAAGAATACTGACATTTACAAATGATATTCGTGCTCGGATTCCTGAAAGAACTTATGCGTTTGGAGAACAATTAGCAAGAGAAAGAGGTATTACAGAGCCACAAGATATAGATAAATTTGCTTTGGAATATAGAGATGGAAAAGTAAACAATCCTGTCCTAAAGGCATATAACCGAACAATGAGAGCAGGTGGTGCAATTTCTAATAGATTAGGAGATAAGAATTTAAAAGCAGGTCAATCTTTTGCTGATGTTCCTGAAGTTGGTGAAGTCACACCAATGCTTACAGGAGTATGGTCAGCGATGCCACAATTCTGGAGTGGTCTTCAATCAAGTAAACGAGGATATATTGCTAGTGCAATTCAAGCCTTTAATAGATCACCTGGAGATATCACAAAACAATGGATAAGACATACTCCTCTTGCACCAACAGTTGATACTTTTTATAGGGATCTTTTCCATGAAAGCGGCAAGATCTCAAATAGATGGAAAGGAGAATTAGCAATAGGAAGTCTTGTTTCAACAGCTTTTGTAGGTGGTGTTTTATTTAATGATGACTTTCCTATTGAATTTACAGGCTTTGGCCCACAAGGAGCAGACATGAGAAACATGTGGGATCAAGCTGGAAGACGGCCTTTATCTTGGAGACATAAATGGAGAGATGATGATGGTAATTGGCATTATGGACAATGGCATTCTTATCGTGGTTTTCCTGGTGAACCAATTACTACTTTTATTGCAGGATTAGCTGATTATAAAATGTTGTATTCAGAATTAAATCAACAACAGAGAGATAAGTTTGGAGCAGCTTTAACAATTTCATTAGCAGCACAAGTTATACAAGGAAGATTCCAGGCTAGTTATTACCAAGGTATTAGTGGTTTTATTAATACTTTTAGCTCTTCACCTTGGGGAAGAAGAGAATTAGAGCCTGGAGAAAGAAGTAGATTTGCTAGAGGAGTTCAGAGATTTTTCTTAAGTTTTGTTCCTAGATCTTCTCATTTAAGAGAGATGAGACAAGCTTTTGATCCTGCTAAACGCTTTGTTTATGATGAGGGGATAGAACCAACAGTTACAGTTGATTGGAATGAAGTTGATGAACTAAATCAATCAGATGTTACTTTTGGAAAAGATGGAAGCGGTTTAGATATTCCATATATCAGACCAGAAAATATGCCTGAAGGAGATATAGCGCAAGCACTTCATAATGCTTCAACTTTTTCAACGCAAATGTCACATGAATTACAAAATATATTGCCTGGTTTCTCTAATGATTTACCAATAAGAACTAATTGGATAACAGGAGAACCATTACTTAATCCTGGATTCCTTGGGTCTGACCAAATTCCTGGTGATGATGCTCCTTGGTTATATCGCTTAGGAGTTAGTGGAGTATTAAGTGTACCAGGCAACTTGTTAGGAGAATTTGGAATAGGAGCTAAGAGTCCAAAGACTAAAAGTGGTTATCCACCAATGACTAAAAAGAATGTTGTTCTAATGGAAGAGATGTTAAAAATCTCTCAGGCAGGACAAGCCTTCTCTCCACCAAGACCTACTGATATGGGGAAAAATATTGAATTAAGCCATGAAGCATTTAAACAATATAAAATGTATATTCATACAGTTACATTAGATGAATATCAAGTAAAAGATCCTGATGGAACTATTAGGCCAGCGAATCTTGCAGAAGCATTGCATTGGACTATAACAAAAGATCCAAGATATACAGGTTTGGGATATATCAATCATCCAATAGGGCCAAATGATACTAAGAAAGGATATGTAAAGAAACAAATATTAGATGAGATAATTACTAAATATAAGAATGCTGCTAAAGAAGAGTTTGTTAATGATCCTAATAATCCATATAGAATGGAAGTAACTGTGATAGAGCAGCAAAGAGAGCATAATAAACTGGAGTATCAACTACTAAAAGATGGTGGCCCTCATCCAGATCAAATGATGTTTCAAGACCAAAGCGTTAATATGAACAAAGAAGATCTCAATGCCCAGCAATTCGTTGCTCAACTCAATCGGTAACTGACCTATGCCCTACGCCTACGACACTTATACAGGGAATAATTCCACAACTGATTTTGCAATCTCATTCCCTTATATCAATGAAGATCACGTAAAGGTTTATGTGAACTATGTTGATACATCATTTACATTTGAACCGAACAAATCAACAGCACGATTAGCAAGTGCTCCTGGTTCAGGTGTAAAGGTAGAAGTAAGACGAATCACACCAGTTGCAAGTGTTCTTGTCGATTATGCAGATGGTTCAACTCTGACTGCAAATGATTTAGATACCAGTAACCTTCAGCATTTATATATAGCCCAAGAGCTAGATGACACACAGAAGCAAGGTATATCTATTGATGCTGCTACTGGTCAGCCAACTCTAAATAATCAGCGTTTAACTAATGTTACAGATCCTAGTGCAGCACAGGATGCAGCAACAAAGAACTATGTAGATACAACAACTCAACCAGTAGATGCAGAGTTAACAGAACTCGCAACAATGGCTAGCGCAACTGCTAGTTCATTAGCTGATCTAACACAGGCAGAAGTTCAAATACTAGATGGAGCAACAGTTACTACTGATGAATTAAATAAGTTAGATGGTGTAACTGCAACGACAGCAGAAATTAATTATGTAGATGGAGTTACTTCTAATGTTCAAACACAGCTAGATGCAAAGCAGCCTTTAGATGCAGAGTTAACAGAACTAGCAACTATGAGTTCTGATACAGCCGCTGCATTGGCTGATCTAACTCAAGCTGAAGTACAACTTGTTGATGGAGCAACTCTTTCTACTACTGAGCTGAACTATGTAGATGGAGTTACTTCTGCTATTCAGACACAGTTAGATGGGAAGCAACCACTAGATGCAGATCTAACTTCTCTTTCTAGTTGTCAGTCTGGAGCTGCTGCAAATATTGCTCTTCTTACATCAGGAGAGATAGCTGTTCTTGATGGAGCAACTCTTTCTACTACTGAGCTGAATACCTTAACTGGAATCACTTCAACAGCAGCAGAACTAAATAAGTTAGATGGAGTCAGTTCTACTACTGCAAACTTAAATGTAGTAAGTGGCATGACGAAAGCCACCTCTCTTACAAGTAATAGCGATACAGAATTACCAACATCAAAAGCTGTAGCAGATCATGTAAGTAGTGTCGTTAATGCTCTTGGTGGTTTTGTTGCAATCAATGGGCCTACTAACTTCCCTACTACACAACCAGCTCAAGGTGTAGTTGTCAGTATTAAGGATGTTGGATCAGGATTTACGACTAGTTCTAATGAGATAACCATTACAAATGGGGCTGGTACAAATAAGAATGTAAGGATTACAGGCTTTCCTTCTGAATATGCAGCAGCAACATTAGTAGATGACACAGGTTTACAGGTCACATCTGATATTACAAATAGCGATACAAGTAGTACTCCTCAAGTTCATAGATACGTTTATCACAAGCAGCTAGCAAAAGAGAGTGATGTTAAATCCTTGAGTGATGACATCAATGACTTCAATGCAAGATACAGAGTTGTAGATACGATCACAGGCTTAGGTGATAACGATGAAGGAGATTTGGTATATGCGAAAGATACAGACAAGATGATGGTATATGACTCAACGACTAGTGCATATAAAGAAGTTCAATCAGTTGGTAGTTTTAACATCAATACTCTTAGTTCTTATAACGGTACTGGTGGTAATAGTGCTTCATTTAATGGTACTGCTTACAGATTTGTATTAAGTAATCCACCGACTCTTGCTCAACAATTAATTTGTTCGGTTAACGGAGTACTCCAAAAACCAAATACAGGTACAGGTCAACCATCAGAAGGATTTGCAATAAACGGAAGTTCGATTCTTTTCTCTGCTCCACCTGCTAATGGAGCTGATTTCTTTATCATTACTCTTGGTTCAGCAGTTAATGTTGCGACTGTATCTGATGAAGGTATTAATGAGGCAAAGCTTCATATAAGTAATGCTGGTACTAATGGACAGTTCTTACAGAAACAGAGTGGAACAAGTGGAGGTCTGACTTGGGCTGATGCCGCAGGTGGAACTATTGCAGTAACTAATGAAGGTACAGATACTGAATGTTTCCCTGTATTTACTACAGCGGCTACTGGTGATCAAGAGCCTAAGACCAATACAGGTTTAAGATATAATTCTAATACTGGACTTGTTACAGCCCCAGCATTTTATTCAAATAATCAAGGGACTGCTTTTACTTGGCTTGGGCCAGGAAATACATCATCTGGAACTTCAGCTGGATATTTACAGAACGATGGTATTTTACTAAGTGGTACTACTGTTGGGCCTTGCAGTATAAAATTCTGTGGAAACACAGAAAGTGTTTATGTAGGTTTTAAAAGTGCAGGTTCATCTCTAACTACTGGAACAGTCTTATGGACACTCCCTTCAGCTGATGGCACGAATGGGCAAGCCTTAACCACAAATGGTTCAACAACGCTCTCATGGTCTGATGTATCAAGTACTTCAGGGGATGGAACAATGTATAAGAATACCTTGACGATCAGTAATAACGTAACGATAGCTGCTACCGAAGGAGCACATTCGGTTGGCCCAATTACAAATAATGCTACCGTTACTGTTGAGGGACGCTGGGTTATCAGCTAGTATCTGATTATGGCACTTACATTCAACGGATCATCAAATACTATCGGAGGATTAGCCGTAGGTGGTGTACCTGACGGCACAATAGATAAAGATGCACTAGCAACTGAAGCAGCAGGAGGTACTAAATTAGGAAATGGTGGGGTAATTCAAGTATTATCTTCTACTAAAAGTTCTGCTGAAACTTTTACCAATTACAACTCAAATACTACTAATGATTTCAACGATTTTGGTAGTGATTTAACTGGTACAGATCAAGCTGGTTCTGGTTCAGTTTGGTGTGTAAAAATAACACCAACTAACGCATCAAATAAAATATTAGTTATATATGATATTGCTTTTCATGCTGATGGAAGATATGGAGGTATGCATATACAAAGAAAGATAGGATCAGGAGCCACAGCTTCAGTAGCCGTAGGTGATACAGTTGGATCAAATAGAATAAAGTGTACCAAGATGGATGGTTCTCATAATAATAACCATAACTATAATGGGCATATGAGTCCTACAAACCTTATGGGTACTTATTTAGATTCTCCTAATACTACAGATGAAATTATCTATAAAGTACAAACAGGTTATACAAATGGTCAATGGGATTACCGAGTAAATACAAGTGAACAAGGTGAGTCTCAAGACGATTTTCACTGTGTTACCGCAATTTCAACCTTAACAGTAATGGAGATAGTTGCATGAGTTATGACATGAGAGCCATCTTAAAGGCATATCCAGATGCCATAAGATGTGATGCAACACATGGGCCTTTTGATAAAGATGGTAATAAAATTACTATCGAACAATCTAAAGTAGACACAGCTCGTGCAGAGTTAAATACAGCAGCAGCGGCTGTTAAGTATAGAAAGGATAGAGAAGGATTAACAGAAGGTATTACAGATACTATTTATCCTTCACTTGGTGATCAGCTCGATAACCTCTATAAGGATATAATCGCTGGTAAGGTTGATGCCACAGGCGAGTTTGCTAAGGCTATTAAGGCCACCAAAGACAAGTATCCGAAACCCTAATGGCAGGAGTAAAGATTGCAGCAGCAGCTAGTGGAGGTTCAGCAGAAATAGCTGGGCCACC
>VTLG01011571.1_pt1 | contig 17741 bp, 15 predicted proteins | sample 4694571 | NCBI WGS metagenome assembly VTLG01 (sample SAMN12604809, study PRJNA352737) | marine metagenome | biome: ENVO:00000447; feature: ENVO:00000209|ENVO:00000569|ENVO:01000036; material: ENVO:00002151; isolation source: viral sequences binned using virsorter ... | reverse complement strand
TTTCAGTGGTTGTTTGTATTCCTTCTTTACCAAATATAAGTTCTAAAACTTCTTGGTTTTTATTTAACTCTTCTAAACCTAAACCTATATTAGTTTCGTAAACATTTCTAGGTTTAGCGTTCATCTCATATAAAGCTTGTTGTGATTTTGTTACCGTGCCACCTGCGGTATCATCAACTTTACTTATCATGTCAAACTGAACTTTATCTGGGCGTATAACTCTGATACCACTAGAATTATTCCACCATTGCTTGTATAAAGTTTTAGCTATTTCATCAAACTCTTCTGGTTTCATAACAGCATATTGACCCTCAGTTAGTGAAGTTTTTAATGCTCTAAAAGCTGTTGGGCCTGCCGCAATAATATTTTTATAAAAAGTATTAGGGTCAGATAAGTTAGACCCATACCTAGCAATTAATTTAGAATCACTAAGTAAAGTTATCTTTTCTTTTATCTTTTGAAAATCTGCTTTTATTGTTTTTTGTGCTCTCTTTAAATCTGATTTTATTAGGTTAGTTATTCTTCTGTCATAAGCTTGAAAAGTTTTATTCATAGCTCTTGCTGTTATATAACCTAAATTTAACTCTTGTAATTTATTTAAATCAAGTATTTGAAAATCATCAGATATTCTAAATATAACATCAATGTCATTTCTGTACTGTATGTTTTTAGGTAATTCTATTTTCTTTTGTCTAGCTAAAAGTAAGAACTCACTTACATCTGCAGGATTCATAATCATTCTACCAGATTCAGTTAAACTTAGATAAGAACCTAATTCTTGTTCTAACAACTTTTTAAATACTTTTGCTCTAGTCGCTACTTCTTTATCAGCCATATCAATTATGTGAGTTTGATTTGGAAGTATAATATCATTTGCGTTAACAGGTCTTCCAACCATAGGTTCTATAACTTCACGCATCCACTTTTCAGCGTACACAGGGTCATTTAAAACTTTATTCCAAGGTATAAATTCACCTTTTGATAGTTTATGTACATAATTAGGAACGAGTATGTTTTCGTCTATTTTTAAATCATTTAATACTTTTTTTGAATTTTGATTGTCTGGTTTATTTTTTTTAGAAATATTTGTTCCATCTTGTAAGTTTTCTGTTTCTCTATACACGATAGGATTTGTAGACATTTCACCCCAAGATGATAATAAATTATCTGAATCAAATCTTTTATGAAAGTCAGCCGCAGTATTAATAGCCGTATTGTATAAATCTACTTTTTCTTTGGTATTAAGTGAATCAGTTATAGACTTTTCAATAACTCTCAACATATTATCATAATTTAAACTTTGTACTTTTTGGTCAGATTGAAAAGCTCTTGATTTAAGAGTAGATAAAGAAGAACGTAAATTTAATGATTGAGGTACAGTTAAGTTTATAGATATGTCCATACCACTTTCTCTAAGTATATCATACATATCTAACTTAGTTATGTCTCCCGGACTTCTATTAGCATACTTACCGGTTTGTACGATAGTTTCTGCTAAACCACCAAAGATAATGTTAATATCGCCAGTAGTAAATTGTCCAGATTTTTCTACAAGTAAATTTATTGCTTGCACCATGCTTTCAGATTTTTCTGGTGCTTCATCTATAAATCCTGCAAATGCCGCACGGCCGTTATCATTATCTAATAAGAATCTGTTTAAAGAAGAGTTTGCTCCATCTTCTAAAACACGAATCATTTTTTCATTAAATAGACCCGGTGGTAATTTATTACCTAAACTACCAATAGTATCACCTCTGTTTCTATCTATAAGTGTAGATAGCTCCCTGTAGGCATCTGTAACGTCAATAGTTTGACCTTGCGTTTTGTCTCCTAAAGCTTTGTATGCTTTTTTTACGTTATTATCAAATACAAGTTTCATTGTATCATAAAAATCAGATGCAAAATATTCTTGTACTGTATAACCTTTTGTGTAATTACCTGCTATACCATTTAAATCTTTTGCTACATTACTCCAATGTGCTAATATTTTTTCTGTTACTTTTCCTAATTCTTCTTCAGCTATAATTTTTAACTGGTCACTAGCACCATTTTTAGATAAATCTTCTAATAATTTTATAGAATCTAAAAATTTTATATTTTTTAAATCTACATTATCAGTTATGTTTAATCCATTTAAACTATCTGCATATATTCCTATGATTTGTTCGTAAGCATTTTTTCTATCAGATAAATCGTTTCTTAATAGTTGTAAGCTTTTCTCAATATTATTACCAAACTCAAATAGTTCTGAGCTAGGATTTTGTGTGCTACCTAGCATTTCCTGTATTCTTCTATCTATAGAATCCAGTAGTGCAACTGATGATAGAATGTTTTGATTAGCTTCTATTAAATCATTAGGTCTTATGTTTGTTATTTTCATGTTTATAGCAGATAACTCATCTATTGCATTTAACACAGATAAACCTGTCATCTCTGCTATAGTCATGTTTAAGTTTTGATGCTGTTCCTCTGGTAAACTTTTTCTAAGTGTCTCCATAATTTCTTGAGACTTTTCCATTCTTGCCAGTATTCTTACTCTATCATTAACAGGTAAAAACTCAAATAGTTCTGCAAAACCTCTTAGTTGACTTATTTCTTTTGTTTTTAATGCTCTTAATTCACCCGATTTTTTATCTCTAATCATTAGGTCATCAACATTACCAGTAAAGAATTTTGCTTTTAAGTTTTTGTCAGACCAAACTTTAGCACCATCCGGTAGCATAGACCAAGAATTTAATCCATCAATAAGTTGTGCTACTCTAAATGTTACACTTGAAGCCGCATTTTTTACATTTTTATGTATAGTTGGCTCAAGTATTGCACCTGCTAGCTCACCACCTATTGCCAAACCATCACTGCCAGTTAAACTAAATAATGTTCCACCAATAGCAGATGCGTATGCTTCGTTTCTTACAAGAGCTTTTGTATAATTATTTAAGTAATTTATTTTTAAACCTGTGTGTGTTGCTAATAAAGAATCTTTTTGTAAAGATAATTCTCTTATTTTTAGTATATCATTAGACTTATTAGCTTGTACAATCTGGTCATCTATTTCTTTAATAGATTTTTCTATAGATGATTTTTCTAACTTAGTAAGTTGTACATTTTTTTTGTCAAACCTTTTTACTACGTTGTTCATGAATTTATTACCACGAGGTGTGTCAATCCACATTTTTTTTATGGCATCTCTTTCCATGTATGCAACAATAGCCTCGTAAGGTGAACCATGCTTATGTGTATTTTTAGCAACATAATCTAGTGCATCATCGTAAGCTTTAGTTCCTTTTATTAAACCAAAACCTTTTATTATTACACCTTCTATTGCAAGCACATAAGGTAATGCTTCTGATGCCACTCTTGCTACTTGATAAGTAACTGGGCCTTCTTTAAACATTAAATCTACTTGTTCATCAGTTAATGCTATACCTTCACCAAACTCGTCTTGAGTTGCATTAAACACCATAGTTTTGTATAAGTTTTTATATGGTGCTATGAAAGGTGTTTTACTACGAAGGTCTTCAAAGTATCTTGTAGTGTCTAAGTTATTCATAGCCGCTACATGTTCTTGTGCTTCAAACTCTTGATAAGTAAGTTTACCCTCTTCTAAGCCTTTTATATCGGGTTTTTCTTTTGTCATACCCTTGTACGCCCATATACCCAAGCCTGCCATGTCTGGTACAAAGTCATAGATATTACCAACAAGATTTTGTATTTGCATTAAGAAAGGAACTTGCCCTTCATCTGGAGCTTCGGACAACATATAATCGCTAAATGTTGTCTTATCCATAGCTTGACTTATTCTAGACTGATTGTCTTTACTTAAACCTAATTCAGCTAATTGGTCTGCAAATTCAAATTCTCTTTTTGTTTCAGACTCGCCTTGCCATCCCGGAACTATTTTAGATGCAGGGTCTATAAATCTTTTAAATTGATGTGTTACTTTCCATTCATTATCCGGCACTCTTATAAGGTCACCATTCTTATCATAGTATTGTCTTGTATCAGTAAACAATTTATTTACTTGTTCATCAATTGGTGTAACAGAAAATCCTTCTGGTGCGTCAGTTCTATAGTCGTATAATTCAAGTAATCTTTCTTCGTAAGATTTATTTTTATCTAAGTAAATAGGTTTTACTCCATCGTACCCATCTTGTTTTGTATATCCTACAGGTTCTTTACCATCTATTACGGCTCTTTCTTTTAATAAAATATTTTCATCAAAATAAAATTCTAACCCAGAAGGTATAGTATCTTTAACCTGCTCTTCTTGAATTGATTGCATTTACTGTCCTATTTGTTTTATTGCTGTATCTCCCAAACCTATTAAGTTATTAGGAAATGGGCCATCTGGTATTTTCGATATATCTCTTACTACAGAGTTTTTACTACCTTTTTCACTGTCCTTATAGTTGTCTAACATCTCTTGAGTCATAAAGTAATTACCTTTATCTTTATCAACAAATGATACATAAGGATAACCATCTTTTTGAAATACTCTCCACATAGTATTACCATCAGTGTCTCTATTTATATTCCAATCGTTTATACCTATTGATTGTGAATCCATACCTGTTAATGATTCGCCTACTTCTCCATATACTTTTTCTTCTAATTCTTGTGCTAGGTCTTCTAAGTTACCTATGCTTAATGCGTTCATAACACCCATGACATGAGGTTTAGTTCTATACCCTTTCATGTCACCCATAGCTTCATACTTAGAGCGGTTAGCTATACCTGTCATAAATTGTTTTATTGTTGTAAGTGACGCTTTAACTTGGTCAGCATCTTGTAAAATACCATCCATATTTAAAGCTCTTAACATGTTGTCTACGTCTTGGTCAGATATTGTACGACCACCACTACCACCTTGTAGTGCCATGGACATTTGATATGCTAATGAAAATTTTAAGTAACCTATTCTAGCTGATTCTTCTGCTAATCCTTGTGTGCTTATTGATTTTAATCCATCAAGAAACTTTTGTCTAGCTTCTGCTGTCATATCTACTTCATTACTTTCTACTCTACTAATAAGCATCTGTACACCTGCCGCACTATCTTTTACTTTTTCAAAGATTGATGCCGCAGACATAGCTAAACCAAAAGCTCTATCGTCTGGTAAGCTATCTATTCTAAGTATTAGTTCATCAATAGTAAGTATTGAGTTAGATGCCGCTTCATACTGGCTTGCCGCCGATTTTTGGTCAGTGGTAAATCCTGCATCTTTTGGTGTTGATGCTGTTCTGATAGAACCACCTCTAGCTATTACCTCAGCCATAGGTTGTACTTTGTATATCATATTAAATAATACATCAGCGTTTTCACCGTTAGGCCCAATAATACCTAAGTCTTCTGCTTTTTCTACTAAGTTAGCATAGTATTGTGAATTTACAGAAGAGTTAGCGGGTAATTCTTGTAAGTAATCTAATTCTGGTGCTAATTGTAACATACTAAAAGGTATGCCTTCTTGAACAAAAGTAGCATAAACTGATTGTGCATCTCTAAATGGAGATAAATCACTAGTAAAGGATTTGTACTTGTTATTAGTAGCTACTAATTTTTGTATACTATTTGAAGCCTGTTCTGGTGTATCAAACCCTGCTTGGTCTGCAATAGTTTGATAATTCATTGGTAGTGCAGATATATTTTTACCGTCACTTACTAATGCAACCTCATCGGATTTTACTCCAGACTCATTAAGTATTTGTTTTTGGTCATCTTTTATTTCATCAAATACAGCTTCAAATGTTTCATTAAGCACATCAAGACCAAATAAATTAGGATAGTCTAAAGTAAAATCAATGTAAGTATTTTGTTCTTTATTGTAACCTTTTAATTTTAATTGACCTAATGCCGCTTTAATATCTTTTTGTAATTTTTGCTTTTCTTTAGGTTCTAATAACATTATCTGTTCATTAGTTAAATTATTATAAGAAGATACTTTACTAAATAATCTTTCGTTTTCATTTTCTCCAAAAGAACTTATTTTTATGTCATTACCAGACTCTAAGCCTTTATAAGTAGTAACGCCTTTTTCAGCATCTATCATAGCTTCATATTCTTCTAGTCTAATTTTTTCTTTGTTATATCTTACGGTTTCATCGTATATGTCCTTATTAAGTTCGTATTGTTTTTCATCTAAATTAAATTTAGCCATAAATTCTGATTTGGCATTTGCAAATTCTAATTCACTTAACTCAAATAATTTAATGTCTAACCCATGAGTCTTAGCAAAACTTTCTTTTTTAAAATTTAATTCATCAAGCTTTATTAGTCTGTCTGCATTTAAATTAGCTTGTTTGTTGTTTTCTACTTCTTTATTAAAGGCAAACTCTTGTTCTTTTAAACTAAACTCTTTGTTTTTCATTAACTGTTCATTAACAGCTAAAGTATTTTCAAAATCAGTTTGCTCTTTTTCAATAGCTCTTTCTATTGCGGCTTGTTTATCTAAATCTATTTTATCTACTTCTTCTCTAAACTGTTGAGATAGACCTCCTGCAAAAGAGAATAATCCAGTTGCAAAACTCATCTTACACTTCCTCCATATTCATAAAACCTTCTTGACCCATAGGTTCATTTACTGCAGGTCTTTTCATTAGCATAGCTGATTTTACTTTATTAAATTCTTTAGGATTTTTTTCTTTCATCATTGTAAGTGTATCTGCTTTTGATACCATTTGATTTTCTTCTTTTAATTGTTCACTACTAAAAGCAATTACAGGAACTTTATTTTTTATAGCCGTTCCTATAAAGTATACTGCTAAAGCAGGTTTAATTAATTCTGCAGTATCTGGTGTCCACTCACCTTCTACAAAACCACCTAATCCTATTGTATTAACTATCTCCTCTACAGTAACACCGCCTGCCATAAGTCTTAAAAAATGTTCTTTTACTGGTGGTTTATTTTCTATTTTGTTTATCACTTCTTCTACAGCTTGGTCTGGGTCAGTTACTCTTGCAGGTTTATCCCAATTCCACTGATTAGGTTCGTCTGTAAGTGCATGTCCGGGCACAGGAAAATTAAATGGGTCTTGTTGTGCAGTTTCTACGCCTTGCTCAAAATTTGCATTTATATCATTTATGTTATCTCTCATATTAACTTATCCCCATTTTCATTGTTTTAGGTGATGATAGTGCTATAGTTACACCTCTAGGTGCTTCTGCATACAATGCACTACTATCTATTCTACCATTGTCATTTAAATCTTGCATAAAGTAAGACATTAGATTTAGTGATTCATTTACGTTAGGATTATTAAAACCGGGAACTGCCGCTCTTGTAGCTTGATAAGAACCAACATTATAGCTTGCAGGAATATTAGGAACAGAATAATCTCTTGTTTTTATTCTTTGAGCCATTACATCTGATTCAGATGGGCCTTGACTACCACTTATCGCTTTACCCGCAATCTCTTTACCAAAACCTTTTACAAACTTTCCTAGTTTGGTATCTTCGTATTTATCTACAAATCCCATTACTCCAGATGGAGCTGTTATATTACCTGCACCACCCTTACCATAAAAACCCGGACTACCTCTTGTACCAATAAAACCAGATACAGCTTTTTGTATATTAGGTGAATACTTATAACCAAAGTATGCCGCAGTACCAAGACCGAGTGCGGCTCCTAAATTACCTTTTAATTCATTAGGTATAACATCATCAAAAAAATCTTTTAATCCCATAATTTCCTCTATCCAAAATCAAAGGCATTAAATATACCTTTCATAACTCCTCGACCTAACTCGCCTAGCATTATATCTTTAGTCTGTGTCTCATACATAGACTTATCAAAATTAGCTTCTTGTGCAAACATAGCAACTTGATGTGCTCTTGCTTTTGCATTTTCTGCAGTTTGCATTAACCAACTAGCTTCATCTCTATATCTTTGCCATAAGTTAGCTAAAGCTTGTTGATTTATTTGTAATAAGTTTGCCGCATTAATTCTATTTGTTTCATTCTGTAATGTTGTATTTGCGGTGTTTATGTTTCGTCTCCATTGCACATTACTTTGTTGTATTTGTAAAGACATGTTTTGATTAAACTTATCTCTTGAGTCTTGTACTTGTGCTACAAATCTAGCCTGTGCGTTTGCTTGGTCTGTGTTAAATTGTTGTTGTGCCGCTATCCTGTTCTTATTTGCATTTTCTACTTGTGTTCCTAACTCTGCAAAAAATAATTCAACTTCGTTTTCTGTTTTGGCGTTAAACTGCCTTGCCGCATTTTCTGCCGCTTGGTCTTTAAATAGTGTTTGTAATTTGCCTTGGAAGTTTAGCTCACTTGTTTTTTGTTCACCTTTTAAATTTGCTAAGTCAATAGATAAAAAGTTACGAGCATTGTTTACTGCCGCTATGTTACGAGCGTCTAGGTTTTGTCTATCCATAGCCGCATTAACCATAGCATTTTGAAGTGTAGCTTGTTGTTGGTTACTTAGATTTTTTAAGTCAATGGCCGCATATACTTTTGCATCTGCCGCCGCAATAGGAATAGCTGATTCCATAACAGCTTGCGTCATTGCCGCCGATGCCATACTAGAAGCACCTAATCCTCTTTGTGCCATTATAGCAGATACCTTTCTAACTGCAGGTGCCGCCCAAGCAGGTAATTCAGAACCAGAACCAATAGAACTAAATAATTCTTCTAATTGATATCTTACTGTTGATTTTGGATTTACTGTTCCTGTTGCGGCAGTTGCCTGCGATGCCTCAGAAACAGCACCTTGTATATTTCCTATTACAGCTTGTGAGTTTAGTGTGCCAGACACACTTTCTGCTGTTGGTGTATTAGGTGTTACATAAGCCGAATAAGTAGATACATTTGGAGATACGGGTACAGATACTTCTAAATTAGTTTCTGGTGCTTGTGTTGTCGAAACGTTAGGTGCTGTTCCTAAAGTTTGTTGTTGTAAAATTTCGTTTGATTGTTCTGTAAGTTCAGTAGGGGATAATGTAGTACCAGTAGGTAAAGACGCATCAGTAGTGCCTAAACCTGCTTGACCTATTATAGCTTCTTGTACTTTCTCCTCTGTGCTAGGAATAGTATTTCCACCTGTTTGCATCTTTTTAATACTCATTTTATTTTTCCTTCTTATTCTCCTTAAATAACTTCTCACCTTCAAGAGTTGCTTTTAGACTTTGTATCTCTCTTTGTTGAGATTCTATAAGTAACTCTAACTCTGCTATCTTATTGTGTGCAGTGTTTCTTTGTTGAGAAATCTTTTTGTTTACTTCTTGTAATAATCTAAATTGATAATCACTAGAAGCTTGGGTAGTTGTTTTAGTTTCAGTCATACGTTCTCCGTTTAGGGCGACCACTCACTTGCCTTGACGGTTGTACTTCTTAAAGTTTGCCCTTTTACTTTTATTCTTAGGTTTACTTCTTGAAGAGTGTCCTATACTTGTTCTTTTTTTTACAGGTGTAAAATACTCATTTCTTACAGATAACTTACTCATTATCTTGCTGTTACTGGTACACCTTTTGATGATACAAAAGGGTGTTCTGCCCACGCCATGTAGGTATACACTTGTCCATCTGAATTAACACCACCACTACTTGAACGCCATTTAATACCATTACTTAAAAAATCACATTCATTATCATCTTGACTTTCAGCCGCATTTGTATCAGCAATTATTCTTACATCAATTACATTATGGGCGTTTGCTCTTTTATTGTCATACATTCTCCAGTTATCTGTATCAGTTGCTTTTACTATTATAAGAGCAGGTTTAAATCCTAAATAAAGAAATCTACCATCTGTATTACCATTACCTTTGTAGCTACCAAATTTACTGTATCCTTGTATAGGTGTAAAACAATAAGCTACATGAGTTCCACTAGAAGTATTAACATCTCCTGCACTGCCTACTGTAAAAACAGTAGATGTAGGAGTTGTATCATTAAAATATGTTGCTTGGTCTCCAAGAGCATTATTAGCATTTAATCTCAAAAACTTTTCATCACCTTGAGTAGAATGATAAACTGTCCAATCTCCCGCATCATCTCTTCTTTTAATCATCATCACTGATGGCACTGCTCCCAAACCATGAGCGATGGTTTGATTACCACCTGCACCAGTATAAGTAACTATACTAAATCCTGCTGTTGTATTTGCTTGATAAACTGAATCTAAACTACCTACACTTGTTGCTGAAGCATCATTAGTTGTGGTTGTTCCACCATTAGCTTTCCATTGCCATGCTACATATAATCTTGTTCCAAAATTTAATTCATCGCCAGAGCCATTACTTGTTATTGTAAATCCATTAGAGCCAAAAGCATTGATATCATTATGACCACCATTATATGAACCTTCTCTCTCATCATCACTTGCATTAGAGTGCAAAAATTTATTGGCACCTCTATTTGAATCCATTAAATGATGTTGTTCAATATCATCTCTGTTTTTAATCCATAGCCAATCAGCTTGAAAATCACCAGCGTTTGCATTGTTTGTAATGGTCTGAGTTGTTAAATTATTACCAGTATATAATCTTATATGAAAATGTGCTGATGGGTCGTCTATTGTTGTATAAGCCATTACCCAAACTCCGCTAAGTTTTTAGTACATAATGCATAATAACCACTAGGCACTGCATATTCAAAAACACCATAACCGTTTCCATCTGCGTTAGCACTTGATATACTAAAACCGGGAAAACCAAAATTTGCTTCTACAATTTCTTGTTGACTATTGTTATATACTAAATTAAATGCAAACATATATCCTCCATCTGGTAAAATTGTTAGTATATCAGTATAAGCCGCACCTGTTTTACTAGAACCACTTTCGGGGTCTCCAGAATTTTGCCAAGTTCCATTTTTAGAAAAATAAATTGCACCATTATCTAAATCTACAGCTACTCCAATTATATCATCATCATCATATGAATCACCATAAGATGTATCAGTTGCGTTTCTACCTTTGTTTCCATTAGAAGCATAAGCACTTGCCGCTACATTACATAATCCATCAGCCGCATGAAAATCTGTATCTTCAATACCAAATCTCATAGTAGCATTTGTTCCTACAACATCTGGTCTAAATTCTGCATACCATTTACCACTTTTTAAACCTGCTATTGTTGAAAAAGCTCCTGCTGTTGAAGACCCAGATGTTGCAGTTAAAACTTTTGTATTGGCTTCTTGAAAAGTTGTTCCTATACCTTGTCTAATATTTAAAGGATTTAATGTAGCAAAATTATTTGTTGGGGTATCTTGTCCAACATGAATTGCACTATGATTATTGGGTTGTAAATGATTTCCATTACCACTTGTATCTGCGTAAATACCACTAGCATTTGCACTTGTTCCTGTTTGTTTGTATTCTAGATAAAAACCATTATTTCCAAAAGTTAATCCTTCTGCTGAAATATCTTTTGGTATCCAAACACCATTATTATCTGTTTCACCAAAACTTGATGGTGTTAATTGTTGCCCATCAATAAAAACTGTTTCAGCAAGATAACCACTAAAATAAACATTATTTTCTCCATTTTGATTTCTACCTATATTTAAAACTTGTCCGTTTGTATTACAATCAAAAGTAATATCTTGCGAAGGGTATGTTGTAACGGCTAAACTTGTTTGTTGCGTTCCGTTAATATATAATTTTATTCTATTAGAAGCTGTTCCTTGTGTAGAATCAGCCGCACAAACAATATGATACCATCCTGTAATATCTCTTAATACAGCATTTGTTCGTACATTGTGGTTGTCTGTAGAACCATCATGGTCACCTTGTTTAATTAAACCATTTGTTTGAATCATCAAAGCATCACCTACGTAACCATTGCCATCATCACCAGAACCAAATAAAGTTCCATTAGCACTATGTCCTGTACTTCCTAATTTTACCCAAGATGAAAATGTAAATTTTTTTTCATTTGTTGCTGTTCCTTGAGTTATAGTTCCATAATTATCTACACCATACATTCTAAGGGAATTTTCTACTTCATAACCTGTGGGTTTACCATCACCACCTACTATTGGAAATACCATGTATTACTCCTTTTCTGGAAATTCGCCTAGTGGTCTTGATACTACTCCGTCTTTTTCTGTATATGTAAACAAAGCGGCTAACGCATCAACATCACTAGCATTATCTATTTGTGTTTGCATGGAGTTACATTTAGTTCGTACACTTGCTCTCCAAGTCTTCCAACCACTATCCATTGTATCCCCCGTTTCAGTCGCTTTTACTACCCTCCAATCACTAGGTGCAAGTAATTCTGCACATTGATTGTCAATCATTCTTTTCTTTTTTGTTTTTAAACCTTCAATAATTATTTGTTTTCCATTTTCATCTTTTACTTTATTACCATCTGTATCTACTGCATCTGCATCTGCAATGGCTTTAGCTGTAGCAGTTCCATAAGTTCCTGTAACTTTACCGCTACCAAATGCATAAGTAATATTAGTGTTATTATACCACTCTTCATCTTTTTTATTAGTGCTATCTATTTCTATTGTATAAATACCTATTGCGTTTCTTTCTGCTTCTGTCCATAGTGTATAGATTGCCGCAGGATATTTATTACCATTTAAGGTAATACCTTTATTACCTCTTGGCATCTGTGTTATTTTACCATCTTCTACTAATGCAAACATATTACTCCTACGATAATGTTAAGTTTTGATTTCTACCAACTTCAAGCCATTTACTTCCATTATATTTAAATACAAATAAATCACCTTTAGAGGCAGTTGTTGTTAATGTTGGTGCTGTGTCATCTTTAAATTCGTATGTAGCGTTCCATGTCAATGTTCTTGAACCTGTGCCATCTTGTATAACTGTTAAAGCAACAAACTGTCCTGCCGCAGGAGAAGTACCGCTTGGAGCCGCTATTGTTCTATTAGCACCTAAAGTTACTTTTGCTACAGGTGATGCAATAACATCCCACGCTATTGTTGCTTGGTCAGTTAATGTGTCTTCTGTACATAATACTGCACCAGATATTGTTGTTAAGTTATTAGCGTTTGCTGATAAAACTTTTGAAGCCGCACTAGTACCTAATGTAGCTAAATCACTGTAGTTTAATTCTGCGGCTGTTGATGTAACGCCATCAAGTATATTAAGCTCTGCGGCTGTTGATGATATAGCAGTGCTTCCAAAGGTTAATCCTCCATCTGGCACAACGATACTACTACCAGATTGTGCTGTAAATGTATTAGCAGTAAATTGAAAATCATCTGCTCCTGCAATCTTAATATCTATCTGGTCATCTGTATCTGCACTTATTGTTGTATCGGCATCAGCGTCAAGTATTAAACCATCAGAAACGCCATTAACGTCAACAGTGCCATCTTTTAAAGTTACGCTATCAATAGAAACACCATTGGCTGATGTTTTTTCTGATATAGTATCTACCTTTATTTCACTTGCCATGTATTACTCCTATGAATCATTTAATGTACTAACATCAAAGCTAGTATCTTCTGTTATTGTTGGTTGACTTGCTATGTGATATGCATATTTTTTATTAAACATATCATCCCAATGAGGTTTATTCATTAGAGTTAGTATTTCAGATTTTGTGTAAGCAGATGGTGCTTTTGATGGCGAATCTATTTTTACAAAATCATGAAAAGTATGCACATAATCATCTTTACCAGTGACCGCCAAAGTGTATGTATATTTAACTACCCATTGAATAACATTACCGTCACTGTTTTTTGTAGGTATTGCACTTACCCATGTTTTTGTTGCATCATCAGCGTATGCCATTATTCATCCTCCAATTTTTTTTCTAAGTCTTCTATTTTTTTAGATAATTCTTGTATTGATTTAACGAGAGGTATAACAAACATTTCATATGATATGCTTTCTATACTATTATTGTCTCCATCTGGAGCACTATTCCACCCATTAAAATCAGTAATATTGTGTTTATCTAAAACACTTTTTACTTCTTGTGCTATAAACCCATATAATTTATCTTTATGAGTTGGTTCTGTTTTTTCTGGGTCGTGACTTGAAAATTCTTTTGGCTGTTCAGAAGGAGCTTTCCATTTAAAAGTTACAGTTCTTAAATCATTTATAAAATCTAAACCACAATCTTCATTTGTATTAATATCTTTTTTTAATCTTTCATCAGAAGAACGAGTCCATGAAGCATTAGAAGCAAAATTGTTATAAACTCTGCTTGTATTTCCTTGACCAAATGAAAAAATATTATCTCCAACTGCTGTTTGATTGTACCCTATAACCATTTGTTCGTTAGCGTTTCCTGATGACGTATCAGAGAGTGCACCAATAATAATATTTGTTGCTCCATTATCACAACTGTTTCCTGTTGCTCGACCAATCATTACATTGGAACCACCTGCTGTTAAAGCGGAACCAACATTATATCCAACAACAGTATTACCATCACCAGAAGTTATTGCATCTCCAGAAAAATTACCTATAGCTGTGTTTTGTTCGGCACCTGCAACAGACCCACCAAGAGCACTTAAACCAAAAGCAACATTGTGACTTTCAGTATCAAACGAAGCTCCAGCGTTCATTCCAAATATATGATTGTATTGTCCAGTAGTTATTGACCCACCTGCACTTTTTCCAAACAGTTGATTTTCACTACCTTCAGTTAAAGCTGTTCCTGCTCTAGAACCTACGGCTGTGTTATAATCACCAGAAGTTAAAGCAGAAAAAGTACCATGCCCTATTCCTATATTTTCTGTTGCTGTAGATAAAGTTCCTGTTGTTGGAGCAGAACCATCAGAATTTGGTTGAATTAATAATCCATCAGCAAAGTTTGTAGCATCCATTGTAACATCTGTTAATCCACCAATGGTAGATGAACCTTTTATATAAGAGTAGTCAACTCTTTTTAAAGTTCCTGCATCACTAATAATAAACTCATCTGTATCAGCAGGTGTAGCGTCTAAAGCTGTTGCACCTGTAATATCTGACACACTAAATCCTGCATACGTTTTAATTCTAGATGCCGCAGTTTTTCTATTAGTACCACCTGCTCCATCATCTATGATAAATAAATCTGAGTCAGTTATAGCCGCACCTATGTCTGTGCCACCATCTATGTCCAGATTTGCTAGTGGCATAGTATTAACTTCTGTTAAATCTACGTTAGCATCTGGTAATGTTATTGTTCTGTCACCACCTAAACTTGCAGGAGACGCAATAGTTACACTACTAGTGTCATCACTCTCAAAAAGTTTTATGGTGCCAGTGCTAGTTACTCTTAGTTCTGCCATTGTTTACTCCGTTGGTTGTGCCCATACTGAATTTTTTAAACTACCATCTGTGTTACGTTCAAGTAATGTATCATACTGTGATTCAGTTGTGTTGTTTTGTGGAAGGTCTCTTAATGTTTGCCTCCAAGTTTTTATATAGTCTGGCATGGTAATATCAGAACTTGCCATATAATCTGTTGCAATTAATCTATCTTGCCTCAGTTCTCTTATCGTTTTTAATTTTCTTTCACCAGATTTAGCCTCATAAGCGTTCCATTCGTCTACTTTTGCTTGCTTTTGTTCATCTGTTAATTCAACAATTTTACCATTTACTACACTTGGTAATACTTCATCTTTTGTCCAAACTTTACCCATTATGTACCACTTCCTTTTAAACCATAAACTTTTACATTAGTAATTTCTAAATTGCCACTTGATGCAAAGAAATTAAATCCTGTCGCTGTGTGATTTGTTATAGTGTCTATATAATTACTTGCATGGTAATATGCTCTAACTCTATTAACACTGTTATCTGGTGAACTTTTGTAAAAACCTGCCATAGAAAAAGTATTTGAATGACTTGCAGTTCCGTGACCATTATTCAAATGCACATGTAAAATTCCATGAACACCTCCATCATCATAGCCTTGACTACCACTATTAATAATTTCTATGTAGTCTGCACTTTCACCAGTATGTGAACCACCACTTGCGTTACTTTCAAACATTCTACTAGAGTATTGATACTGAGACTCTTGTCTTTCTCCTCCACTATCAACAATTCTAAATCTTAAAGCGGAACCATTGTTTGCAAAATGAAAATAAAAATGAATAGTATAAAAATCATAAGTGCTACTAAAACAATTTGTAACACCAACTGATGAGCCAGTGCCTGTTGTAGAGCCAGTTTGAACTAAAGTTCCACCTGCATATGTAGATATATCACTAGCAGGAATAGTTTTCATTGTTCCACCATCATTAACAACAAATCCATCTGCATCTGCCAATGTTATAGAACCTCCTACAGAAGTTCCACCATCTAAAAGATTTAGCTCAGAAGCTGTAGCTGTTACACCATCAAGTATATTTAATTCTGATGCTGTGCTAGTTACACCATCTAGAATGTTTAGCTCTGCGGCAGTTGAAGTTACTGCTGTGCCACCTATAGCTAATTTACTTGCAGGAATATTAAATGTTCCGTTGTCTTCTACAGTTGCTACAGTTGTGCCATCATACTGTTTAAATATAATATCTTTTGCATCTACCTGTGGTTGTAATACTACATCGGAAGAACTATTAGTTACTTTTAAAATATTAGTTCCGCCATCCGCAACTACTACATCACCGCCATCTGCATCTAATACAATATCACCAGGTACATCTAGTGTTAAATCACCAGAGTCTACCTTTATCTTTTTATTTACACCATCTAGTTCTATGTTAGCCATTATAATACCACCATGTTACCTTCAACTGTTACAGTTGCATTTATTGTTATAGGCCCTGCAACAACAGAGTTTTTTACTATTTGATTTTTATCAATAGTAGAGTCATTCTCTGGAAAAGATTCTCCTCCTGGAGTATCTCCTATGTAAATTGGGCCTCCTACTTCTGTTGTCATACTATCTCCTATGTACTAATTTGGTCTACAACTGAACACCAAACATCAATACTGCTTGCTGTTCCTGCAATACCTTTTAAAATATCACCACTTTGTAATACCACTTTTGCTCCACCTTGTATTAGTTCTACTGAACTTGCAGGTGGTATGCTTAAATCTTTTACTAAGTATCTTGTTGTTGAGCCACCCTCAGAAACAAAAATACTTACTGTTACTGCAGTTGTAAGAATATTAGCTAACCTAAGACCTACAACAGCGTCATCACTATTTGATGTAAAAATGGTGGTATTAGAATCTGTTATCTGTGCACCATTTGATTCAAAATCTTGAGCCATCTATATCCTCCTATTGTTAAAAATCACAGGGCAATCGCCATTGCCACTGCGAAACCATTGCTTGCAAAACTTGCATTTGAATTTATATAAGTAGTCATATCTGTTACAGCTACTTGTTTCATTGTTCCATTATCGTTAATTACCATTCTATCAGCATCTGCTAAAGTTGTAGATGAAGCACTTGTATCCCCATCCATAATATTAAGTTCAGTTGCTGTTGATGTTACTCCATCAAGAATATTCAATTCTGCCGCAGTTGATGTGACAGCCGTGCCATTAATAGCTAGTTTATCTGTTACAATGTTAAATGTTCCATTGTCTTCTACTCTTGCAACTTCTGTTCCATCTCTTTGTTGGAATATTAAATCTTTTGCATCTACAACAGGCCTAATAATAACATCACTAGACGAGTTACTAATTCTTAAAATTTCTGTTCCATCATCTTTAAAATTAAAATCTCCACCACCTGCATCTAAAATAATATCAGCAGTAGCATCTAAAGTTATGTCAGCACCAGAATCTATTTCTGCTATAACTGGTGTAGTTAATGTTTTATTTGTTAATGTATCTGTTGATACAAGAGATACTAATG
>VTLG01008084.1_pt1 | contig 17744 bp, 26 predicted proteins | sample 4694571 | NCBI WGS metagenome assembly VTLG01 (sample SAMN12604809, study PRJNA352737) | marine metagenome | biome: ENVO:00000447; feature: ENVO:00000209|ENVO:00000569|ENVO:01000036; material: ENVO:00002151; isolation source: viral sequences binned using virsorter ... | reverse complement strand
TTGGAACATTAAGTAAATTAGCATCGATCCTCTCCGCAATCTTTTCCTCTGCCATTTCGAGAGTGATGTATAAGACGTTCTTTCCCTGGAGCAAAGCTGAGCTTGCCACATGACACATGAATAAAGATTTTCCAACACCTGTGCCAGCGAGAGCAATGTTGAGAGTCTTATTCGGTAAACCGCCTTTCGTAATTTTGTTGAAGAATTCGAGATCAAACTCAATCTTGTTTTCCTTTTTGTGGTATAACTCATACCTTTCCTCATAATCTAGTAAGTAATCATGTCCAATGTGCGTATCAAAAGATACGGCAAGAGCATCTGATAAGATAGTAGGAATTGCATCCCTATCTTTAGTCTCATCCTTTCCATCCGCAAGTTGAATAGACTCCATCAATGCTAAGTATATAGCACGATCTCTACACCACTTCTCTGTTGTATTAACTAACCAATTAAATTCAGTATGCTCCTCTTCTAAAGAACTGATCAATTGGGTAACTTCTTTAAAAGAAGTATCATTAATATCTTGACGCTTCTCCGTCTCAATACACAATACTTCTTTAGTTGCTGGTTGATTGTATTCCTCAACAAACTTCAGTATTTCTTCAAAGACAACCTTCTGGTTATAGTCCTCAAAATAATCTGCTTTGATAAAAGGAATTACCTTACGGACATATTCCTCATTATAAAGGAGATTTCTTAAAATTAGAAATTCAACCTTATCCATAATTAAAGTTTATTAACACTCTCACTTTTTTATCAGTACAGGAAAATCCTGCATGTTCTAAGTCACTAGGAAAAATCACCATCCTGTTAGCAACACTTTTGACTATCTTACCACTCTTTTTAAACTTTGTATATCCATTATTAGTATTAATATAAAGAATTGCAGTTTTAAGAATCAAACTAGATGGAGGATAATCAGTATGCCACCCCTCATTTCTATGAAATAAAGTCTTTGTAGTTAAATTAGCTTTAACCCTTCTCAACGACTGAGCACCTAATTTCATTAAACAAGGCTCTACTAAAGGAAAGGCATCACTAAAGGGATTGGTATTAGGTCTAGCATCATAAACAATCTGAGTGAATTGAAAACTCTTAGTACTCTCAGGATCTCTACCCCATATAGGATCTCCATTATAATTCCATGGAAAACGAGATTTAACTCCTATCAAACTATCTTGAATATGCCTTATTTGATTAGATGGTAAGAAATCATCAATTACTTGAAAATCCATGTGGTATATCAAATTTATCCATTATATAAAAATGTGTAATTTACTCTTTTATTCTCAAGACCTGGTTTCATGTGAACATTATCTGTTGCATGAAAAGTATTACCTCTAAAAATAACTGCTCTATTATACCTATAAGGAATTATATCATACTTTGTTCCTCTTAGAAAATCCTCAATAAGAACATCAGATCCATTATACTGTTTCCAGGTCCACTCTTTAGGAGCCTTTTTCTTATAAATTCTTAATCCATTTTTATTATGATCCTGAACACATTCATCAGGAGTTACCCAAAGATTTATATTAATAAAAGAAGGATCTGCATGAGGCGGTACACCTCTCGCAACATTATCATATACAAAACTCCATGACCTATTATATTTTTCTGCTCGAGCTAGGGATATTTTAGGAACAACATACTGGTTCGAAATATGTCTTAAAGATTTTATTATATAATAACCATCAAAATCTAGAGCTTTATAATCCAAATACTTACTATTATATTCCTTAGCATGAAGAGATTTTTCTCTCAATTCAGTACAAATGTCATCCGGCAAAAAATCATCAATAATAATATATCCTTTGATTTTTAATCTCAATAGATCAATATATTTATTCATGAGGCATATCAAATACAAATGTTATCCTGGTCTCTTCACCAAGATTCACAGCACCATGTGGCATCTTATTATTAAACCAGAAAAGTGTCCCTGCGTCAACTATAGCACTTTCATTTCCTACAAAATATTGATACTGTCCTGCAATAGAAAGATGATATCTATCCCTTGTTTTATAATAAGTACCTTCATCTATATGAGCACCAACATATCCATCCACAGGGAGAGATAAAAATCCACACCGATGAACTTCTCTTCCAGGAAACTCTCTGTTTATAATCTTTAAAATTTCTGTGTGCCTTTGATAAGCAGGAGTAGGTTTATTTAATTCAGAATCTCCTACAAAATCTTCCTTCTTCTTTATTGCTCCCATTATGAGTTGGAGGTTACCAACTTCTATATCTGCATAACCTCTTTCTAATAAAGTATCCGTACCCTTTCTCTGGATATACCAGTCATCAGAATACTGATCAAGTTGTTTAACTACCTTACTTACATCTATTCCTTTTTTTAATACTTTTATATTATTCATTGCGATTGCTGAAAAACTATACTAAATCTTCCAGGTATACGAGAAGGCATTAAAAAATTAGGTGCTGTCCCTTTATGCCACAACTTAGAATTAAATACAACTAGTCTTCCTGGTTTAGGGTAAACTTTTCTAGATATATGATACTTTTTTAATTTAAATTTTGTAGGAGCACCCCAATATCTTTTCCATACAGAATTTAAATAAAACATATAGCTAACTTCACCAGGATCTTGATGATACTTAGGTTTATCTAATCTTCGAAAACAATTACTAATACCTCTATAAATTGTAGAAGCATCAAATCCTTTTTGATTTAAGACATGAAGAAGGTATTCTTCTATTTCTCCAAAATCTTCCTTTGTTCTTATCCCTCCTAAAGACCAACTACCAGTATCATAATCATCCTGTAAAAGATGCCACGGAACCTTTTTAGCAAGAGCATTTTCTATAGAATCTAACGAAGACTGTGAGATAACATCATCAAAAACCTGAAGTTCCATAACTAAACTCCTTCTGAGCACACTCATCTAATGCTTGAAGAATCTCTTTGGTGAAATACTTTTCAGGATCTTCATAAATGTTTTTTGGATAAACTTTTGCCTCTCCAATCTCATAGCGGTTTCCAACCTTCTTAAAGACTCCGTATTTTTCTCCAAGTGAGAGTAATCCGTAATAGGGGTCCAGTCCTCGTTCATCATAATAGAGGCGAATCTCCACCTCTTTATTTTCTTTACTTAGCCGCGATTTATGTGTCTTAGCCTTAATAATATTTCCAACTGTTTCCTTTCCTTCGCGTTCTTTCTTTTTTCCGAGATAAATGATCGTAGACGCTGCATACTTGAGACCGCTGCCTCCGCCCATTTCCTTGGTAGGGATGTATGATCCGATGACATCATAGGTGTGATTGGTAACTATAAGTGGAATGTTTGCTTGACCCAACTTCAAAGTGAGCATCCTAAAAGCACCTTTAACCAATTGCGATTTGGTCATATCCCGGACTTGTTTATCGTCCAGTGCGTCTCGAATTTCTTTTTCTGTTGACAGCATACCCAAAGAGTCTAACACAAACATACAAGGTTTGCGATCTTCTATGGGCATTTGTAGATATTTATCAACTGCCTTAAGTGCCTTAGTACGGAATTCCTCAATGGTTACTACATTGACAACAACAGTACGATTTAAGTCAACCCCACGAGACTCAAGTAATCCTTTATTAACTGCGGATTCCGTATCAAAATATAAACAATACCCATCAGGATTAGACTCAAGGAAGTTTTTAACCACTGCGAGCGAGAAAAAAGTTTTGCCAGTACTAGACTCACCAGCAATGGCAGTAATCTTATTAGTAGAAACACCGCCAAAAATGGAACCACTAACAAGTCCATTAAAGATGTACGAGCCGGTATCGATGTATCGTTCTGTTTCGTCGATGTCGGCTGCGAGTTGGGTGTAGTCATCACCTATTTCTTTTACTATATCCTTAAGAAAGTTCATAATTTTTAAATAATTCTTCTGTTGACTCTTCAGTTTGTATCTCCAAATTAAAAGAATATCTAATCCCTCTAGACTTTGTTACAACAGGCTTATGCACCAAATTACTGGGGAAAAGAAGCAATTCACCCTGTTGAGGATTATACTCCCTTTGTTGAATCATCTCTCTACTCTTATCATCTTCAAATACAATCCCATCTTTACCCTTTATCTGATAGTAGTATACACCAGATACTGTAGAAGTGGCAACATGATCATGCAATACAGATCTAAAATCATCTCTCTTACTTCTATAACAGTAAGGATACTTTTTATCCTCCAAAATCTTAAAGTCACCGAAATACTCACGACAAAGTTCTAGAAACTTTTCATGCACTTCCTGAAAGAATAATGTATGATCTAATTTCAAAGGAAAATTAAAAATCTTATAGTTCCTATCTTCCCTCATTAACCAATCTATATGATTCTTCTCAAGAGAAGCATTAATCTTCCTTCTCTGCAAAAAATTTACATTATAAAAATTTTTAACAGAGATGATCTTTAAGTCGTAATCAATATACTTATTTTGTTCAGAGTTAGATAACCACACCATGTTCTTCGCGTAAAGTTTTTTTATAAGGTCCATTTGGATCTTTTTCTCTCACCTCCTTAACTTCTTTTAATAAATGATACAGTCTAGCATCGCCACCTAAAGCAAGTGCTTTAACTATTGTATCCAAATCTTTGTCGTTAATAGGTAAATCCATTTAAGAAAAAAATGACTCCAATGTTACAGTTTTCTCAACATTCCACCCAATAGCATCAAGAATGATTTTGAGTGGTTCCAAGAAAGCTTTATCAAATTGTAAGTCGTAATCAACATACTTGTCAAGACCAATCTCATGTGGAAAATCCTGAATAAAAGAAATGATATTCTCATGAATAACATTTGGTTTCTTCAGGTAACAGAATTTGATCTTTTCACCGTTCTGGATAAGTGAGTATTTATTATCCAACTTATGTTTTTTGACATAATGGTTGTATAATAATGCACCCCGTATATGTATAGGAGTTCCTTTTGCATAAATTGTAGCATGTGCCTGATACTTAACAACATCAGAAGCAGAACGAGGGAATGCAATATCTTCTGGAGGAAGTTGTCTAAATTCCTTACGGGACTGCTCAATAAAATTAATTACTTCATCTTCAGTTCCATTCATCATTATTTTCAATGCATCCTTAATCATAGTACGACAAGGTGCAGGTGTTGATGACTTTACTGCCTCAATACCCATCATCTTTAACTTAGGTTCTTCATATCTGACCCCTTCACTATCCCATACATTTAAAATATATCTTTTCTTTGCAGTCCATATACCACGATCAGCGATATTCTCTCGCTTCATTTGCATTTTTTGGTCATAGGCGTTGACATACCTGGCCAATTCTTCGTAAGAACTTTCAATATAAGGCTCGAATTCATCTTCACACACCTTGTTAAGGAACCGAACAACGCCCTCATTAGTTTTCTCTCTCCCCTTGTATACAGCCTCAACCAAAGGACCCACATGCAAGTAAATACTATCAGTATCAGAAGCAATAACATAATCTTCACCCTCCGTTTTCAAAATCTTGTTCATCTTCTGGTTCATCTTATTCTCTATCCACCGAATAGAGACTTGTCCAGACAAAGTAATCGCCTCTGCGTTTGCTAACTTATAATAGCGGAAGTACTGATTGCCGATAGCACCATAAGCAGAATTAAGAGAGATCTTCTTCGCCATTTGGATGTTGTTGCATCTTGCAATTTCCTTTTCCAGTGATTTAGTGGGGGTCTTCTCATACTCTTGTTTAGCAGCTAACATTCTCTTCTTAAATACTACTCTATCTCCGTACATCTTGTCCATCAACTCTGGAAGAAACCCACGCTTATCCTTCCTATACTGTGCTCCATTAGCACATGTTGCATATTCACTACCAATCTCAACCTCTTGATTTAAAAACCTCTCAACGCTTGCGCCGGGACATCTAGCCTCCCGGAGGGTTTCCGGGCTGATATTGTACTGCATAATAAGATGAGGATAGAGAGAGTTAAGGTCAAAACTAACCACCCAATCATACTTTCCCGCTTTCGGTTCCTTAACATAGGCTCCAGCATACTTCTCCGATTTAATAGATTTATTCTTTGGTGGAATGACAATATTCCTTTTCTTCAAGTAGTTATAAATGATGTTATCCCACATCCTTACTTGATAAAACACATCGTTATAATTGACCTTTGCATCATATGCCATAGTCAATGCAAGTTCAATGAGTTTCATCTTGTCTTCCAAACGGTCAACAAGTTCCACATCCACTATATTATACTCAATAAACTTCTGCCAACCTTTTGTGTAGAAATCCTTAAAAGTATCAAACTCACTATGATCTAACTTCTTCTGACCCAGTTCAACACTAGCAATATAATCTAATCTATAAGACTCTTGTGCTTTATAAGTGAACTTCTTATAGAGATCAAGATAATCCAATTGACATACACCACCCACATCAAAGGTAGTGTGCTTCCTTCCCATAAGATGAATCTCACCCTCACTACATAATCCCCAGGGTGACATACGCTTCATCAATTTCTCACCAAGCACCCTATTAAGACGCTTACAAATATAAGGAATATCATAAAGCTGAATATTCCATCCAGTAATTACATCCGGAACATCCTGCATCCAATGAGTAATAAATGAACCTAAAAGTTCATACTCTGTAGGACAATGATGATAAGTTACATCCTTCCTATCAGTCTCAAAGGGTTTAACTCCCCAAGTAACGATCTGCTTAGTAGTATAGTCTTGTATTGTGATTGCCAGAATCTCTTCTGAGCACGATTCCACATCAGGGAAACCTTGCTCAGACGCAACTTCAATATCCAAAGTAACAAGCTTAATTTTAGATATGTCAAACTTGATCTCATCTTGTGGATATTTCTCTGATATGTATTGGTAAATATACCGATCATTCCCGTATATCTCAAATCCCTCGACATCCTCGTACTTCTTATAGAACTCCCTACAATCTCTAACCGTTCCTGGATGAATTGGTTCAACGCTTTCTCCATTCAACGTCTTATATTTAGCCTTTTTTTTAGATTTGACAAACAAAGTAGGGAAAAATTCATCCCTATGCTCATACCTTTTTCCACCATCAACACCCCTCACCAGGAACTGATTCCCGATTAACTGAACATTGGTGTAAAATCTCATTCGTCAATAAAGTCTAAGTATTTTTCAAGTAAAGTGGGAGTTGGTTCTGCCAATGTAAGTATTTTATCAGAACTCATCATAAATGTATCCTCTTTTGTAACACCATTTAAAAAAGGTTCTAAGGTTATAGTACCTTCTAAAGGATTAACCCAAAAAGGATTTACTAATTTACAGTCAGGTTCACCAATATCAACTGCAGCTACTTCCTCAATCTGACTTATCAGAACTTGCTGAGTCGTCGTCAGTGCTATCACCTTTATCGTCTTTTCCATATTCTACAATGTCCTCAATGTACATCTCTTTTAATTTATCTATGGGTTCTACCATAGTGATCATCCAATCAGCAGGAACTGGAATATTCTCTTGTTTAGTAAGAGGCATCCATGGAAAAAGAGAAACTGCAAATCCAGATTGCTTCTTAGGTCCATCCTCCTTAATAACATTTGGATCTCTCATCTTAACAACACATGGTTTATTAAGATTATACCCAATAACTTGACTATCTTCTTCTGATCCTACACGCATTTCCGTGACATCAGCAATAACATCTTCCCCGGATTTGAGAAGCATTAACTTAATAGTCATAATAATTTTACCTTATCATACAATGAAACTACTTCATTACTAGGATCTGGAACATGAGATAGAAGATCTCTCAATGCTACCACTTCTTCTGCTGTTAGAGTCAATCCTCTATTAGTTGTAGAAGGTTCAATATTTGGTCTATAATTACTCCCTATTGCGGGATATGGATCTGCCATGATTTTTATTTACCTCTTAGTATTGTAACATAAAAAAAGAGGACCGTAAAGGTCCTCTCCATCTCGAACTATCTCTATTTAGAGATACTCTTTACGAACATGATGATCAGGAACTATCTTTCCCAGTTCCACGGTGAGGAGTCCGTCGGTAAAGCTGACCTGTCGAACTTCCGTATCATCAGAGAGCGTCCAAGCTCTTGTGAAAGATCTTTGTGCCAACCCTTTGTGGACAACTTCTCCCACAGCCTTTGATTCTTCTTTTTTGCCTTCCACATATAGTTTTCCAAACTCTGTGTAGACCTTAACTTCTTTCTTTTTGAATCCCGCGAGTGCGATTTCCAATCTCGATTCGACATTATTTACTTGAATTACATTATATGGTGGATAATTTGAAGATGTATCCACGCCATCCCAGAATCGGTTGAGATAGTCATCCATTCCAATACTGTTTCTTTGAATCCTGTCAAATAATTCAGGAAGATTTGCAGCATGATACCTGGCTAGTGTGCCCATGATTGTAGCTCCTTTAAAAGCGAGTTTGTGTTTTGTGAACCCTTTCGGCGTTCACTTATATTTATAGCACAAACTACAAAAAAGAGCAGTAGGGTTACCCGTCCTCAGATGGCATCATACCAAGATTTAAATCTTGATCTATATCTAGATTTATATTAAAAGATATAACTGTTTTTCTATCACTTCCATTCAACATCCCTCTATGAATAAGATGACCAGGAAATAATATCAGGTCTCCTTCCTTAACATCAATATTAAAAGACTTCATATCCAAAGGAGAACAGAATTCTGTTTTACCAGAAGTCTTCCCTAATTCTAAGTAATAAACTCCACTATATTGAGTATCATGAAAATGCCATCCATATTTATTTCCCTTCTCATATTGATGATACCACATACATGTTGGAATATATCCACTATATGCAATACTACTCAGCATTTTTCCCACTGTAATCTTATAATTAGGAAGAAATTTATTAACCCAAGGTCGATTCTTATCGGTCAGCACACCATAATCAGTTTTTGAAACCATAAACCTTTTAGTGAAACCTTCAATTTTTTCTAGATGAAGATCATTACAAATCAACTCTAAAAGTTTATCTTTAATATGATAATGATCAACCAAAGTATCCTTAAGGATACAATCCATAATTTTAATTTTTTTCACTTATTCCTCTTGGGTTTTACCCTTCTTCCCTATATTATACTTTTGTTCTAAAGCCCAAAGTCCCTTATCTTTATATGCCAAAACTTTAATTTGATTTAAAGGTGCAATATCAGAAACAGAATCTTCTTTTACTATAGCAATAAGTCCCCAATCAGCAAGAAGTCTAGTAATACGATTCCGACGCTGAACATCATTCTGTGTTAGATTAGCATGTTTACCGTCAAGAGCAAACAGTTCCTTAAAATGAACAATATAATACTTACCCTGCTTATGCAGTATGTGGCAAGACTGATAGAGTTTCTTTTCCTTTCTTGATGCTACACCGATTCTTGTAAGAGTTTCTCTAACCTTAAGAAAATCATCAGGTTCATTAAGAGTTACTTCCACCATTTGGTCTTGAGACCATTTGACTTCCGGTTCTACCGTACTAGTCATTGTCTTCCTCCAGTTTCAAGTCTTTGTTTAATGTATTCCAGTTGTTGTTTTGATAAAATTTTCAGTGCTTGAGACGCTTTCTCATTACTATAACCATAGTATTGTTTAACACTTTGGAGGTCCGTGACTTTATCCTTACGGAGCCAGGGAGAAAATCTCTTCTTTTTCCTAAGAGTATTTAGATAAAAAGTATATTGCATATCCTTATCTAGGAATGAATACTTATTCATCTCATTAGCAAACATAATACAATCGAGGTTGCCTGATAAACAACGATTAATAACATAAGGAGCATAATCCTTAATGATAGAAGGGTCTTCTTCAATAAGATTCCTCTTATTGAAATTAATAGAATTTAACCAATCCTTAAGTTCTGTCATTAGGTGGAAGTGGAGTTTGTTCAGCTAGTTTCTTATTTTTCTCATCCAAATTCCTATTAAAATTCCAATGATCGAATTTGACATAGAGTCTATAAGGTAAACAAAGAAGTTTCTGAATGAACCATTCAAGATAGAGTAATGAAAGTATAATATATTTCTCAATCATTATACAACACTATAAGGATCTATATCGGCACTAAGTGCATCAACATCTCTAATAAGATCATTGTACTTTTCATCAGACTTAGCAAGTTCCTGCTCTCCTTTAGTAGTATAGTGTAGCACAACTGGATTAAAATGTTCTTGATGTTTCTGTTCTTTATATCCCATTGTAACATCCTGACAGGCAAATAATCCACCCATTATCTCAAGACGACTTAGGATAGTCCAGATGGCATATTGATCTACTATTCTTGGATTGGGTATAGGATAAAACTGTTGTTTCATCTTAAACTCATTCATCAAATCAGTTAACTCACCTAGACTCTCAATGATATAATTATGAACATTATTATTAAGTAACATCACTCCACAACAATACTTGTAGATGGCACCCCTTCCACCAAGATCATAAATGGCAATATCCACTTTATCTAAAGAATCTCTTACCTTCTTTCCACCACCTATATTTGGATCAAACCTAAATCCAAATTCCTCTCTACCATATACATCATAATAACAATAAGTATCAAAGAGGCATTGAACATTATCATAAAATATAGTATCCGAATCTACATAAAGAATATTACAATCCCTTCTCTGAAAAGACTTAAGATTATACCATCTATGGATTGACCAGGCACTCAACATATCATGATCAAATCCCTGAACAAAAGGTCTTATGAATACAGAGTACTCAGACTTAAAATGATCGGGAACAAGATTAGGCTTGTCGCAAAAAAGATAAACAGGTATTTCATTATTAAATTCTCTTATAGATTTGATACTATGATTAAGACGCTTAAACTCATGCTCATTAATATGATCATGTTGACTCATCTTATAAGAATAAAAGACAATATTCTCATATTTCTGATTAGTTCTCCAACGAAGTTTATCTAATTTTTCACGGTCTGTCATACAGCAATCGCCTCCGACTCATTACCATAATTCATTAACAATAATTCCTTTCTAGTCTTCTGATCTCTCATATACTCACCTACGGAACGCATTGTATAAGTCAAATCAAACTCAGCAGCATTCCATCCTTTAAATCTATCTTTAACAAGTTGATCTGAATTATAACTAACCATCATTGGAATATTATGCTCATCACAATCCTTTGAAAACTTATCATGATCAAAGTTCTTATGCATAGATCCCTTCTTACCATATAAATTATCCTTTATATCATAAGGAGGATCTAAATACATGAATATTCCATCATGCATATCATTTTCCATCAGATATTCATAAGAATATCCATTTATATTCCAATTAGAAATTATTTCTGAGTAGCCAGGTAATTTCTCAATCCCCCGTACTGAAAAATTGCTCCTGGAAGCTTGAGGTGAAAAACTAGAGCTTTCAGTGAGACCAGAAAAACTGCACTTGTTAACAATATAAAAAGCCACAGCGCGGTCAAGGGATGAGTAACTAGTCTTCCCCAATATATCCTTGGAATTATTGAATAGTTCTCTTGCTGAATCAGGGTCATTATGCGTAAGTTTATAATCTAATAGTTGATCTGTTATTTCCTTTCCAAACATCTGAAGATTACTCCAGAAATTTACCAAAGGTTCATAAAGATCATTAACTGTAATTTTTAAATGAGGATACTTCTTACTAATATGTATTGCTACGCTTCCTCCGCCAAGAAAAGGTTCACGAAACTCAACATAATTTCTTAGATCAGGAAAGTACTGATCCATCTTAGTAACTGCTCTAGACTTGCCTCCAGGGTATCTCAGAGGGGTCTTCAATGCTTTACGAAGGTCTTTCATTAATATATTTTTTGAGGAGGGTCTGTGGGATGCATCAACTGATCTTCCCACATCTCCCCATCAGGAATAACCATACGATGACGAGGACGCGGAATACCAATATCCATTCGTATAGGAGCATCTAATACCCTATCCAAACTCTCTGCCATCCTACGGAAACCACTTCCCACTAAAACTTGTCCAGCACATACTGCTATTGTGCAGGTTCCCCAGAAGATATAATACCATCTAGATTTAACTTGTGCTCTCAATTTCTGCTCTTTCTTTTCCTTTTTACTCATTAGTGTCATGGTGTAAGTTCCTTAATTTTGTCTCTCCAGTACTCCCGGTCTTCTTCAGAAATCCATGGATTATCCTTTTGGATCCAAGCATGTTGCAACCATTCTTTATCACCCCAATCCTTTCTTGGTTCTTTAATGTAATCTTTTAGACTCATCTAAATTCACATTCTACCATAATCTCTGTTAAACATGCAAGAAGATTTATCTCTTGATCTGCTACGAAGGCAATTTGGTACTGATACTTAGCAAGAATGAGAACAGCAGCAGGGATGGAAGAAGGAACCAAGGAATCTGAAAGAGAATCGTAAATACGCCTAAGAAGTACACTAGGATCATTGTCCAGGTTATTGACACACCATTTACGTACTTCCTTAAAGTCCTTTTCTTTGAGGTTTTTAATGAGATCATTGACCTTTACATCACTAAAATGGGCAAGTATACCACTATCTATTCTACCACCAACAGAATACCTTTGACATTCATTTAAAACTCTTCTCCAATCTGGAAAATGCTTATTAATTAATTCTACGAGGACTTTCTTATCACTCTGAATCCGTTCGGTGTCCAAGATCCCGTTAAGACGTCTGAAGAATTCAGCTGCAACTTCTTGTTTCTCTTTACCTTTGATGCTAAATTCGACGACAGCACACCGGGAGTGGAGCGGTTCAATGATTTTATTTTTATAATTGCAGGTGAATATGAATCTACAATTTCCTGAGAACTCCTCAATAGACGCTCTAAGGAGGAGTTGTACATCGGGAGTGGTGTTGTCGGCTTCATCGATGATGATAACTTTATGCTTGGAATCACTGGATAAGGAGACTGTTGACGCGAAATTCTTTGCATTATTTCTAACGGTGTCAAGGAACCGTCCTTCGTCTGATCCGTTAATGACATAAACATCTACCCCTAACTCATTACATAATGCCTTTGCAACTGTAGTCTTTCCACATCCAGCAGGACCAGAAAGAAGTAAGTTAGGCACTTCACCCTTATTTAGAAAGTCTCTAAAGGTTTTCTTTATACTCTCTGGGAGAATACATTCCTCAATGGTCTTGGGTCGATACTTTTCAACCCAAAGAAATTCATCCCTCATAATCAACCAAAGGTAGAATCTGGTTCTAAAGCAATCCAGTAAGTTAAATCATGATTCTTTGCACTAAATCGTGAAAGAAGTTTTTGTGATACAACTACTTCATAAGTTCCAGGAAGGATCTTAATATTCTCTACTTTAAAATTAAATGCAAAATCAGATTCTGTATCACCAACAGCAATAGAGAAACTATTTGAAGTATCATTCTTCTTATCGCGCACAAGAAGTTTTACAGCACCATTCTCACCCACAACAGACAAATCAGGAAGTTGATAAATTGATGCTGCTTTGAGTAACTTATCCAATTGATCTGTACTCAATTCAAAAGAAACATCCTCACTAGGAAGTTCAATTGGTTTTTCTGGTGGAGTAATAATAACATTAGGATCTGCAAAGAAGTACTTAGAACGCATCTTTCCTTCCTTGATTACCACATAAGTATCTGCCTCAAAATTAAGTTCAGGACTTTGATGAAGTCCCAAACCATTCAAGAATTGAGTAAGATCATAGATACCAAAATCTTTAGGCAATTCTTCGGAAATAGTTCCTTCAGCTAATATATTCTTCATCACACTAATAGTGCGAAGTTTACTTCCTTGCTTAAAAAGAATAGACTGATTGATAGTCGAAAAGTTTTTAAGAACAGAAAGTGTTTTATCAGAAAGTTTCATAACGAGTGTTAGTGTAATCAGGTTCTTGAGTGTTGCCGCTGAAGTAATAAAGGAGTAAACAGTAATGCATTGCCTTTAGTATATCATTCTTTGCCGATCCCTTCTTATCATAGCGACTCAAATACTTAAGTGCATTAGATCGACAGAAAGACTCTGCATCACCTACAGAGTGAATAAGATCAAGTGTCTGTACATCAGAGTTCTCATTAGTATAATGTCCTTTATAGGTAGAAGCAACATAATCTTTAAGATCCGCAATACCTTTATCTTCCTGATATTTTTGAGATTTATACTTAAGATCTGGTTTTGGTTTGGTAGCATAATACTTAGGATCATCAAACTGGGTTCCAGCAATTCCGCTAAAAGATACATCACCAAAATCCGTAGCATAATAATGAGGATCATGATAAGCACTAGCAGTACTAGATGCTCCAACATAATCAAAAGAAATGTGATCAGTACCCAGTCCACCAAACAGCCCACTACCTATAGCAACTGTGTCCGCTGCCAGAGTAGTATCACCAAAATCTAAATTAATTGTATCAGAAGAAGCAGTACTTACGGGATAACTAACATTTAAAGTATCTTCTCCCAAGACTACTACATCATCATCTTTTTTAGTCATAATAGGATACGCCTCATCCATGTCACCGTAAAGTTCTTCATAAGCTAGCCACCATGCCATAATTCATTTTCTCCATTATATCAAGAAGATAGTTCGAAGTCAACATCCACTTTATCATACAATTCAAGGAATGCCTGTTTAGTCTCATCATCAAATCTATTAATACAAACCTTAATTGATTTTTCTTTATCATTAAAAATAGAATAAGCACGAAGAATATGAACCAAACGACGAGTACTAATAATCTCTTCTATCCCACCATCATAGAATGTTTTACGGATAATGTCACCCCAATCCACCAATCTCTTACAGAACTTAGTATCTGTCATCCCAAGAGTAGAAGCAACCCTTCCTAAAATCTTTGTCTCTATATTAGGTGATGGATAGTCTTGCTCAAAAGTTACAGGGAATCTCTCAAGGAATGCTTCATTAAGAACATTGGTTCCAATAAATCTTCCATCATCAGATCCTTTACCTTTGGTATTAGCAGTTGCCACCACATTAAATCCCTTTGCAGGAGAGACAAACCTACCAATCTTCTTAAGGAATATTCCTTTACCCTCAAGGATAGGTTGTAAGCAAAGTATCTTATTGGATGCTAAATCTATCTCATCTAGAAGGAGGACAGCTCCCCTTTCCAGTGCTTCGATAACTGGTCCATTATGCCATACAGTGTTACCATCAATAAGGCGAAACCCACCAATAAGGTCATCTTCGTCGGTTTCGATTGTGATGTTGACACGAATCAGTTCTCGTTTGAGTTGAGCACAAGCTTGCTCGACTCCAAAGGTTTTTCCATTCCCAGAAAGACCCGTGATAAACGCAGGATAGAACATACGGGTTTTGAGAATGGTCTTAATATCGCTAAAAGGACCAAAGCGGACGAAGGTATCATCTGTTTCTGGGACGAGGTTCTGTTCTAATTTAGGCTCCACTGCAGGTGCAGCAAATGAATTCTCAATATTTTTAACTGCCTTTATCGTTACTTCCAAATTCCACTTACCACGACCAACTTTAAACTGTTCAATCTTCTTAGTAACAGTCTGATAAGCAATATCGTTCATTGCACAGAATCCTTTTACATCAGCAGCAGTAAATTCGGTTCCGTAGTTTGCTTTCAGACCTTCGATGATTTCTTCTCTGGTCATCTTAATCTCAAACATAATGTAGTGTGTTTCAATGCTTCTATTATAAAGTAAAGAGGGATGGTTTAAACCCCATGTGAACAATTATTGATATTTCTTAACACTTGCTTCCCACTCCTGTAAGGACGATGAGCAATCAGGTGGTTCAGGATCTTTATATCCTTTCATCTTCTTCCACTTGTTATGTAATGCACCCATCATCCAAGATTGTGAAAGACTCTTAGGACCATTCTCAAGAAGATCTAACTCATACCTACTAGAAGTATAACCCTTATACTCTTCTCTCCAATTGGAGTCATCATAAGGTTTAGTCATCAATTCTTGCGTTGTTAATATCTACTGTATTTTTTCTATAATATTCTACTATCTTCTTAAGAAAAACAAGCTCATCCTTGAGATCTGCATTCTCTTCTTCTAATTGTTCAATGTGTTCTTCGTAGATTGTGTACATACTATTTAAAAAGGATCTCCAAACTATTTACGGATTTAATGTTCTCTTTATATCTCATGCAACTAATTCAATAAATTCACCAAGAACTTTTTTATTAAGTTTTTTAGTCTTCAATGACTTAACAAATGCTCTTTTAATTTGAGCCTTTGTTGCATCCTCATCAACATCAAACTGTGCATCTTCAGCAAGACTATTAGCAGACATTGCAAAGTATGCATCATATCCACAGTTCTTAATAGTAAAAGTCTTGGTCTTCCTCCAATCATCATAATGATCCTCATTATACAACCTCATAAAGGATTTGGCATCCCTATTATTAAGAACTCTAATACCAATAAAATTAATAAAAGAATATCTATCTTTTAAATTAGTAACAAGCATATCAGTAAAATGATGATATCCATAACCAACTTTATAAGTCTTACCCAACTTACGATCTCTTAAAAATGTACGATCTGGATGACAATTACGGCATCCTAAGAAAGGTTCTGTCTCCCAATGCCTTTGAACGTGTGTACGATAAGGAAGTTGTGGAGCTTCACCATCAGTTAGTACAACACACTGAACTTTCTCTACACCAGTATCTTTTTGAAATTTTGGAAGAAGTTGATGAAGACATACTAATGTTTCATTAAGAGGAGTTCCGGAAAGGACTAACCTTTGAGGATAAGTATATAAAGATGCCACTTTAAAACAAGTAGCGATTCTCCAAATGTTTATCATTTGATGTTCTAATGTTTTAGCATTTACCTTACTGCTAAACAAATTCATTAAATTAAACTGCTCATCAATATGGAATACACCTTCACTCTCTTCATAATTGATAGGTTTAACTTCATCCCTATTCCATTCACAAGTAAAGGCATAAACCTCAAAAGGAATCTGTACTTTTCTACAGAACCACATCAAATTATAAAGTTGCTTAAGAGTATCCTGCAAAACATACTGCATAGAACCTGACCAATCTAGTATAAAGACTAGTCCATGGTTCTTCCCGTCAGGAAGGACAGTAACTCTCTTAAATAAATCTTCATTGAATCGATATGTTTGAAGCTTCTTTGTATCGAGAACCCCAGTACGATCTGTAGAAGAACGAGCATAAGCACTAGCTGATTTCCTACACTCAAATTCTTTGACAAGGTAACTGACTTCTTTTTGGGCATCTCTTTTAAATTGTACATAATCCACATCTACCTCATCAAATCTAAGGGACAGAGGAAGTTCACTCTCTTCCCATCTTTTATTTTGCTTTATCCAATCATTACCAATATACTTATGAACTTCTTCATTACTTACAATTATATCATCTAATCTAACTTCTGGAATCTCTACATATACATTTTCTACTACACGATCATTATTAACAAGATCCTTGATCTTACTTTCTAATGCATCAGCAGTGTGAACTTCTGGTTCTAAAGAAGAATTAAAATCATCCATCCAATCATTGCCAGAAGCATTATCGCTCCTATCTTCCACATCAGAACCGCTATCAGTGTCAAGAATGGGAGACTGATTATCAACAATGCTATTATTGCTGAGATCCCCAAGATCTTCAAGGTTTTGCTTAAAATCCAATTGAGCTTTCTGTTCCTTTTCTTTGGAGTCTCTTTGGGAATCCTGCTCCTGCTTGCAGAAATTATATAACGCTTCTGCTGCGAATAGGGTTTC
>VTLG01002797.1_pt1 | contig 17749 bp, 17 predicted proteins | sample 4694571 | NCBI WGS metagenome assembly VTLG01 (sample SAMN12604809, study PRJNA352737) | marine metagenome | biome: ENVO:00000447; feature: ENVO:00000209|ENVO:00000569|ENVO:01000036; material: ENVO:00002151; isolation source: viral sequences binned using virsorter ... | reverse complement strand
TCAGCTATTACTGCAATACAATTTTCAGCATCTTCAGGCAACATAGACAGTATGGTAATAAAAATGTATGGAGTAGTGTAATGGGAAGAGGACCAGTAGGAGAACCAGCAATAATTAGATATGTGAACAACAGTCTTGCATCTGTTACAGATGTTTCAAATACTGATGGTGCTATGATTTTAATTAAAGAACAAACAGCATCTTCAAGTTCTACTATTAACTTTGTTCATGGAACATCAGATGTAGTCTTGGATAGCACATATCCTATTTATTTATTTAAGTTTATTAGTATCCATCCATCGGCAGAAGCAGATTTACAATTTCAAGGTAATGCTGCTGGAGGTAGTGGATATAATGAAACAATAACAAGCACATTTTTTAGATCATATCATAATGAAGCTGATAGTGATACTATATTAGGTTATTCAACTGGACATGATCTAGCACAAGGCACAGGTTTTAGTACAATAACTGATGGTATAGGATCAGCATCTAGTACAGTTAATAATGATGATAGTGCATCTGGTGAACTTTGGTTATTTAATCCTAGTTCTACAACTTATGTAAAACATTTTATTGGAAAATCAAACCAAGTAAATCCAGCAGTATATTCTGTTAATAATTATTTTGCTGGGTATTTTAACACAACTTCAGCAATAGATGAAATTCAATTTAAAATGTCTAGTGGAAATATAGATTCCGGCACGATAAAATTATATGGTATAAAGGATTCATAATGGCACTTATAAAACTGAATAATCGTGGAGTTAGAAATGTCTCAGCCTTTGGTTCTGTGGCAGGCGGGTCCATGACTTTTATTAAGAAACTAACAGCTAGCTCTAGTGCTACTTTATCTTTTGTTGATGGAACAAGCGATGTTGTTCTTGATGATACTTATAAAGAATATTTATTTACTTTTAAAAATATACATCCATCTGAACAATCTTCAATGAGTTTTAATTTTAGAGATGGTAGTACAGATTACGATGCAACCAAAACCACAACATTTTTCCATGCTTATCATAATGAAGCAGATAGTTATGCGGCTATGGCTTATAGTACTGGTTATGATATTGCACAAGGAACTGGATTTCAAAAACAAGGAGATGATATAGACACAGAAAATGATGCTAATTCTTGTGGTTATTTACATTTATTTAATCCAAGTTCTACTACATTTGTAAAACATTTTATGGCTAGAATATCAGTTCAAGCACAAACACAAGCAACCGATGTATATATCGGTGGATATTGTAATGTAACTGCTGCAATAGACGCTGTCCAATTCAAAATGGATAGTGGCAGTATAGACGCCGGAGATATCTGCCTTTACGGAATTAAATAATAATGATATATAAATCAAAAAAGGAGGAAAACTATGCCAAGATATCATAATATAAACGGTAATAAGGTTCAGTTTACAGCTGAAGAAGAAACAGCTAGAGATGCTGAAGAAAAAGCATGGGCTGATGGTGCTGTAGCAAGAGCACAAGCTGATCTAAGATCTAAAAGAAATAGACTATTAGCTGAAACTGATTTTTATGCTTTATCTGATGTAACTCTATCTGACGATATGAAAACATATCGTAAAGATTTAAGAGATTTACCAGCGGGTAAAGATACTGTTGATAAATGTAATAACGCGACATGGCCGACTAAACCATAAGGCATAGAATAGATTTACTATGCTACAGAAATTACGATTTCAACCAGGTTTTAATAAACAAGTTACAGCAACAGGTGGCGAAGGCCAATGGGTTAGTGGTGACTATGTACGTTTTAGATATGGTTCTCCTGAAAAAATTGGAGGCTGGGCTCAGTTAGGAGATAACACTCTTACTGGAAGGAATACAGCACTCCATCATTTCGTTAATGCTTCAGGTATTAAGTATGCCGCATTAGGTACAAACAGATTTTTATATGTATATTCTGGAGGAGCTTTCTATGACATTACTCCTATCAAATCTACAGCAACTTTAACTAGTGCTTTTACCACAACACAAAATGATGCAACTGTTACATTAACTTTTTCATCTGATCATAATATTTCTAAATATGATATTATTCGTTTGGATAATTTTTCATCTATTACTAATTCTAATTTTAGTTCTAGTGATTTTGATGATAAAAATTTTATGGTTGCTACTGTTCCAACCTCTACAACACTTACAATTGAAATGGGCTCTGTTGAGTCTGGTTCAGGAGCAAGTACTTCTGGTGGAATAAGAGTTCAACATTTTTATTCAATTGGCCCTGCGGTTGAGGCATCAGCTGCTGGTTGGGGACTAGGATTATGGGGTGGTACTGTAGCTGGAGAAGTTTATGATACTTTAGATGGAGCACTAACAGCTTCTTCTACAAGTGTTGTTTTAGATGATTCAACAGGATTTCCTGCTTCAGGAACAGTTTTAATAAATAATGAAAGAATTGCTTATACAACAAATACTACAGGATCAGGAACTTTATCAGGTTTAACTAGAGGATCAGACAACACTACAGCTGCATCACATAGTGATGGAGCAACAGTAACGGATGCATCAGATTATACAAAATGGGGTGCTTCACAGACAGGTGACATTGTTACAGCCCCAGGACTTTGGTCCTTGGACAATTATGGAAATAAACTTATTGCAACTATCGTTGATGGTGCAACTTTTGAATGGGATTCAGATGCATCTGGTGCCACATCAACACGAGCAACAATTGTTGCCAATGCTCCAACAGCAGCAATACAAACATTAGTATCTACTCCTGATAGACACTTAGTATTTTTTGGAACAGAAACTACAATTGGTACAACATCAACTCAAGATGATATGTACATTAGATTTTCTGATCAAGAATCAATTAATGCTACAACTTCGTATGCACCGTCAGCAACCAATACTGCTGGTACACAGAGACTGGCCGATGGAACACGGATCGTTGGAGCTTTAAGAGGTCGAGATGCAATTTACGTTTGGACTGATACATCTTTATTTATTATGAGGTTCGTTGGGGCTCCTTTTACATTCTCATTCCAACAAGTTGGAACAAACTGTGGATTGATTGGAAAAAATGCAGCTGTTGAGGTTGATGGTTCTGCTTACTGGATGTCTGATAATGGTTTCTTTAGATACACTGGTAAACTAGAATCTTTAGCATGTTTAGTTGAGGACTATGTTTATGATGATATTAATACAGTTCCTAAACAACATATCTATGCAGGATTAAATAACTTGTTTGGTGAAGTTACATGGTTCTATCCTGGTAGTGGTGCTGCATCTAATAATAGATCAGTTACTTATAACTATATGGATTCAACACCAGAGCGACCTGTATGGACTACAAGTTCATTAGCTCGATCTTCTTGGGCAGATTCTCACATATTTGGTAAACCGCATGCAACAGAATATGATTCAAGTGCTACAAGTGATTCAACAGTTGGCAATACAGATGGTGTTACAATTTATTATGAACACGAAACAGGACAAGATCAAATTAAAGCGGGAACAAGAACAGGGATTTCAGCAAATATTCAATCTGGAGATTTTGATATATCTCTAGGTCAAGGCGGTGGAGCAGACTTAAGAGGTGATGGTGAATACATGATGAAAATTAGAAGAGTACTTCCAGACTTTTTAACTCAAACTGGGGATGCAAGAGTTACATTAAATTTAAAAAATTATCCAACAGATTCAGAAACAAGTTCTTCATTAGGACCTTTTACATCTACAACAAGTACGACTAAGATAGACACACGTGCAAGAGCAAGAGCTATAGCTTTAAAAGTAGACAACACTAGTATTAAAGAACACTGGAAACTTGGTACGTTTAGACTAGATATACAAGCGGATGGGAGAAGGTAATGGCTAGAATTGTACAATCATTAACGCAACCTTTAGAAAAATACGATCAACAAATACAACAATCATTTGTTAGAGATGTTGATAGTATTGTGCAAAAATTAAACACATCCTTTCAACAAGATTTAAAAGAAGAGGCGGAAGCAGAAGCTTTCTTTTTAGGATAATGGCTAATACCTTTGTAAACAAAAAAGCAGATTTAACTAGTAATAGTGCTACTACATTGTACACTGTGCCATCAGCTACAACTGCTGTTATAAAATCAATACTAGTATCTGAAGACTCTGGTAATGCTGATACTATAACAATAACTATAACTGATACAGATGACGCTGTTTTTAGTTTATTTAAGACTAAATCCATATCTGCTAATGCAACAACCGAATTATTATCTGCACCTTTAGTGGTTGCAGAAAGTGAAGTAATTAAAGTAACCGCAGCAACAGCTAATAGACTACATGTTGTGCTGTCTGCGCTCGAAATTAAGCCTAGAACAGTTACATCATAGGCTTGATTTACTTGTAAAAAACAAGTATTATTATAAACCCAGGTGAAATTCCTGCCTTTTAAAATTAACACATAAAAATTATGGCTATAGATTATAACGCAGGAATAAATTCAATAGATGTAGGTGCACACGACATTACCTATTCAGGTAATGAAGGGCCTAAATCCCCAGAACAAAAGCAAATGATGGCTTTTGATGATACACCTAGATTTGAATTAAAACCTTTAAGAGACTTAATAGGTGAATATGAAGCAGACCATAATGGTGAAAGTCCAAGAAGCATAGATGATTTAAGAAGATACTTTTATAACAAGTATGGTCCTGAAGGAATTGCTCAAGTAGAACAAGCAGTTCAACGAGAAGAACAACAAGCACAGATGCAACAAAGAGAAGGCATACAAATGGCTTCTGCTGCTGATCCAATGTTAGAGGAAGAATATCAAAAATACGTTTTTGAAATGGAAGAACAAGGACTTCAACCAATGTCCTTAGAAGAATTTAGACAACAAGCTGTAGCTGGTATGGCTACTGGTGGGAGAGTTGGATACGCTAATGGACAATTAGTTAAACCAACTAGACATGGTGTAAGACCTGGTTATCGTGGTGATGCTGCGTATGCAAGTAAAAGTGAACAATCTGCAAAGAGCAGAGGCGGTCAAGGACAGACAGCCAAAGAAAGAGGAGATACTGGACCTAGAGATTATGGAGATGGACCAAAATCAGAAGTAGCTCCACCTCCTTATACTCCACCTACTGAAAAAGAAATAGAGAAAATTTTTAAAGAACCAACTCTTAAAGAAAAAATTAAAGAAAAGAAAGACCAATACAGTGATTGGTATACGAAAAAACAAACAGATTATTTAATAAAAAGGAAAAAGAAAGCGATAGCTGATAGATTAAATAACTATCTAAAATCTAAGGCTTATGCAGAGTGGATGGGTGATGACTTTGAAGACTGGAAAAAGGACTGGCCTAAAGGGTTCACTGCTGACATGTCTCTTAAAGAATTAGAACAAGGAATAGAGGATCTTACTCCATCAAACCGAGATCTTAAAGGATATACACAGGAATACTTAAAGTTGGATGGTACGAAGCTTAAACACAAGAAACCACCTCTTTTAAATTGGAGCGGCAAACCACAAGAACCTTGGCAAGATTATCCTGGTTCTGCACCAGGAGTGCTTGGTGCAGCAACGAAATTTTTGGGAGCTAAACATTTTTCTGATGAACACGGAAATAGACTTTTAAATGAGATTAGAGAAATACAAGAATCAGGTGATATGAATTGGTTAGAGAGAATGAAAAAATTTTCTCCTAATCAATATGCAATATACACTGGACAAAATGCATCTCGTGATCCTAGAACAGGTCAATTTACATTTACTCCAAGAAGCGATGACCAAGGTGGAAACCAAGGTGTTATGCAAACAGCAGCATTACCAGCTACAACAGCTGCAGCAACACAAGCAGCAACACCTGGGGCTATTGCAACAGGCCCTATTACATTTGCTGGTGGTATAGATCCAGCACACCAAGCTATATTAAAAAATATATATGGTGGCACACTTCCCACTATGTTTGCAGCAGATGGTGGAAGAATAGGATACGCTGGTGGTGGAATAGCAGATTTAAGACAAGGATATTTTTTAGGAAAAATTGTTAAGTCACTTACAAAACCTTTTAAAGGTGTATCTAAGTCACTTAGGAAACTTACAAAAAGCAAAGCAGGTAAATTAGCTATGTTAGCTATGTTAGGACACGGAACAGGTATGTTTGGTAGTGGAACTGGAAGTAGTTGGCTTAAAAATTTATGGGCAGGTAAACCAAAGTGGGATCCATCTGGAACAGCTAGATCAGGTGGCCTATGGAACTGGATTAAGAAACACCCTTTTGAATCTATTGCAGGTTTTTCAGCACTTGGTGGCTTAACCGCAGACGAAGATGATGACAAAAGCTTAGGATATGATTGGGAAGCTAAAAAAGCAGCTGATGAATATTGGGATCCAAGATTTAATGAAAGTAATTTTAGACGTATTGAATTCTCTGCTGATGGTGGAAGAATTGGGTATAATGAAGGTGGAAATGATGAAGACCATAGATCAGATGCGTTAACAGAATTATATAAACCAAGAATGATGGCTCAAGAAGGTGGGCTCATGGACCTTGGAGGTATGGAAAAAGACTACAGAAATGAAGGTGGATTTGTACCAATAGGTGGACAAGAAAGAGCTGATGATGTACCAGCTAGATTAAGTAAAAACGAATTTGTATTTACAGCTGAGGCTGTAAGAAATGCTGGAGGTGGAGACATCGATAAAGGCGCAGAGATTATGGAAAATTTAATGGAAAATTTAGAAAAAGGTGGTAATGTATCTGAAGAATCTCAAGGATTAGAAGGAGCAAGAGATATGTTTGCTACATCACAGAGATTAGAAGGAGTGCTATAATGGCTGTACAAGAACAACGAAATTTATTTAACCCACAAATAGAATCTTTAGCAGAACAATATGCTAAGGCTATGGGTACACAGGCGACAACGCCATTTACTGGTGCACAGATAGCATCAATGGCTCCACAAGTTGCGCCGCAAACAGCGTTGCAACAACAAGCAACAACTAGAACAACAGCAGGATTAGGTGCTTACGCTCCATATGTTACACAAGCAGGACAAGATTTAACAGCTGCAGGAACACAATTAGGAGCAGCACAAACAGGTTTAGGTGCTATTGGAACGCAGTATGCAGCTCCAGCAACAACAGCAGCGGGACAAGCACAAACAACATTAGGTGGAGTATCACCATATATTACAGCAGCTGGAACAGGATTAGCAGGAGCTGGAACAACTTTAGGAACAGCAGGAACAGATTTAACAGCAGCACAAACTGCAATGGGTGGAGTTTCTCCATACATAACAGGAGCTGCAGGGCTAACTGGAACGGGAGCAGGAACGGGAGCGGGATCAATTGCTTCTTATATGTCTCCTTACCAACAACAAGTTATAGATACAACATTAGCAGACTTTGATAAACAAGCAGCGATGAGACAACAGTCTATATCTGATGCTGCAGTTGCAATGGGTGGCTATGGTGGTGGTAGAGAAGGTGTTATGCAAGCAGAATACCAAACTCAATCAGATAAAAACAGAGCTGCATTACAAGCACAATTACAATCACAAGGATATTCACAAGCAGCAGCTGCAAGACAAGCTGACATGGCATCACAACTTGGCATAGGTCAAGCACAAGCAGGAATGGCACAAGGTTTAGCTGGTATGGCTGGAGCTAGAGCAGGTTTAGCTGGCCAACAAGCAGGACTTGCACAAGGACAATTAGGTTTAGGTGGTGCATTACAATCATTAGCACAATCACAAATAGGTGCAGGACAAGCTTACTTAGCACCAGGTCAAATGATGGCTGGCGTTGCAGGTCAACAAGCAGGAATGGCTGGTCAAAGAGCAGCACTTGCACAACAACAATTAGGTGCAGCAGGAGCACTACAAGGATTCCAAGGAACAGATATTGCAAGAGCGGGTCAAGTGGGCGCAGCAGATCAAGCTTACGCACAAGCTGTTCTAGATGCACAAAGAGAAAAATCAAGAATGGGTCTATACGAGCCAATGGAAAGACTTGGTTGGTTAGGTTCAGGCTTAACTGGATTGATGGGTGGAATGGGACCACAATATCAATTCGCTACTCAAGCTAACCCTAGTCCACTAGCGACAGCTCTTGGAATAGGATCTACTCTTGGTGGTATCTATGGTGATGTCACAGGCAAAGGCAGATAATGAACAGAACTTTAAGAAGACCAATGTTTAGAATAGGTGGCTCTGTTGCTGAAGGAATTACTTCAGGGTTAGACCAACATCAACCTACTGCTTCAAGAGTAGGGTATAAAAGAGGAAGAGTAGTTGAGCCAGGTGGATATGCAGGAGATGAAACTATTGGTCAAGAATACAAAAGAACAAGAGCAGCTTTAGATGAAGTTAGACCACAACGTAGATCTTACTGGCCACAGTTTGCAACTTCGTTTGGTTTAGATTTATTAACAAGACCTAAACAAGGAAATATATTTCAACAACTTGCAGCTTCTGCAAAAGGACCATACGATCAATGGATGGCAGATAGATCTTCACGTTACGACACAGATGATAAATTAAGTGCTGCTTTGTTTGGTGATATTATGGACATTAGATCTCAAAGAGATTTACAAAAACAAAAAACAGAATCAGCAGAGAGAATTGCTAAGATAGAAGCTAGTGCTCCAGGTAAAGATAAACAGTTTGAATACAAAGGAAAACTAGAAGACTATGAAAAATTAATTGAGGAAGGACAAACACTAGCAAATAGATTAAAAGAGCTAGAAGGTGTTGAACCAATACCAGGAGTACCTGGTGGTCCTCAAAAAGATGAAGCAGCTATTGCAGAGGTTAAAGATAAAATAGAAAAGAATGCAAAACTACAGGCATTATTTTCAGATACTGAAACAGATGAAGTTAGAAAAGCACTTCTTGACCAAATAGGTTCTGGATTAGGTCCAGCTACTTGGGCAGATCTTGTAGAATATGACCAAACAGGAACAATACCTTCAAGATTATTAGAAGAAGGCTTGGCAGAAGGTGGTAGAGTTGGTTACCAAATGGGTGGTCCAACAGGTATACCATCAGCGGTTCCTGCAGCAGGGACCATGGACCAAGGAGCTGAACAAGATAGTCCAGTACAAGATTTAAGTTTTGAAGAATTAAGAGCGAGACTCCCACAAGAAATTACAGATGACATCGTTCAATTAATTGCAAATAGTAAACAAGCTCTTGTTGATTTTTCAAATATAAGAACTCAACAAGATGTTAATGCATTTAACCAAAAGTATGATGTTAATTTGGTAGTACCACAGGAGGCTTAAGATGCCCTCAAGTAAAGTTCCTTGGCGATTAAAATCAGATGAAGAAATAGGATACAAAGTATCCGATAAAGACGTTAACGCAATTCTTAAAAAAAGATTTGGTAGCAAAGAAAAGAAACCAACTAAATTTACTTGGAAGGGCCTAGCAAATTTTGCTCACCTTTTTGATACTAATATATTCTCTCCTCACAGAACTAGAAGAATAAAAGATCTAATGGAGGGTAATGATAAAGCAGAAGAAAAAGATTATATAGATTTTTTTGAAGATATTGAAAAAGGAGTTTATTCTGGTTCTCAAAAAATGGGTTATGCCATAGGGGATCTTGCAACATCTGGTATCGATATGGGTGCCAAAGTTATTGGCAAGGAAACAGAACTTACTAAAGAATTAACTGATCTTTATGAAAAATATAAAATTGAAGAACCTGAACTTTTAATAGGTAAAGCTACAGACTTACTAGTTCAATATGGTGTTCCAAGCACAGGTGTTGTTAAAGTAGTAAGCAGACTTAAAAAATTTTCTGGTGTTCAAAAGTTATCTGCTGGAACAGGAGCAGCAGCAACATATTTAATGGGTGCCAAGTGGGGATTAAAAACTTCAAACATAGCTCGTAAATCAGGGACTATGGCAACAGTATTTGGTCTTACAGATTTTTTAGCAACTGAACCTGACAGAGGAAACATTGTTATGAAGAAAGAAGATACTGAAGGTTTAACTGGATCAGATTTTGCAGCTGCAAGATTTAGAAACAGATTAAGATTTGCTGCTGAAGGAGCAACCATTGGTGGTTTCTTTCCTTTACTTGGAAAACCTGCAGCGTTCGGTGCCAAGTGGGGATTATTTAAACCTGGTGCAGCCGTAGCTGGTGTTGGTCTAAAAGCTGTTGGTAAAGGAGTTGATTTAGGAGCATGGTTACTGTCGAAGGACCCTGTTGTTATTCCAAGTATAACAAAAGCAATAAGAAATAGTACTGCTTGGACTGGAGAAAAAATTTTTAATCCAATAGTACAATTAGGTATAAAAGATAAAGCTAAACAATTACCAGACTTTGAAAAATGGAGAATGTTTTCTGTTAATGCAGATGATCCATTAAAACAAAGATTAAAAAAATTTGATAATGTTTTATCTTGGTTTAGATCTATTGGAAAAAATACAGGACAACAATTTACATTAACTTCTAGAGCAGCTAGAGAAATTAAAGCAAAGTCTAGAACAATTGAAAAGTATATGGAATCTTTAGAAAAGAGATCATATGATCTAGCTAAGTCATTTAAGAATCAATACAATACTAAAACTACATCTCCTGCTAGTCAGGACCATTATTTAGATCAAGTGTTAACTTATTTAAAAGGTGATTTAAGATTGGATCAATTACCCTCTGTATTACAAAGCACTGCTAAAAATTTAAAAGGTGAATTAACAAAAGTTAAAAAAACATTTGGCGACATGTTACCAGAAGGTGATCTTAAGAAGTTTATATTAAACAATGTTAATACTTATATGCGTAAATCATTTGCAGTATTTACAAACCCATCTTTTCAACCAGAAAAAGAAGTGTTTGATGGTGGTGTTAAGTATATGACTAATCTAATTAAAAAAAATAGAGACTTAAGAAGAGCAGCATTAGAAGAACCTTCTCATGCAAAATTTACACCTGATGCAAGGGTTAAAAAGTATGCTGAAGTACTAGTAAAAAAAATGTTAAACAATGCTAAGACAAATGGTAGTGATCCTTTAGATATTTTACAACAAATTTCTAAAAAACAATTAAGATTAAAAGATATGGTTAGAACTGGAGAAGAACTACCAACAGCTATTAAAAAATTACTAGGAGAAGAAAATAATTTAAAAGCATCTGTATTAACTACTTCTTCTCATGCAATAACTCAGACTATTAATAAAAAACTAGCAGATCGTATAGCAGCATTAGGTGTTAAAGAAGGTTGGTTATTTAAAGATGAAGCAAGAGCTACTGCAAGAGGGATTTTAGATGCAGAAAAGGTACATCACTTACCTGGACTTGGTTTCTTAGGATCAAGATTAGATAAACTATATGCATCAAAACAAATTGCAGGAGCACTTAGAGGTACACCTGGAAAATTAGATGACTTAATTCAAAATGGTGCTTATAGAGCTTTGTTACAATTTAAAGTTGCTACTCAGTTTGGTAAAACAGTTTTATCTCCAGCAACACAAGTTAGAAACGTTACATCAGCAAGTTTATTTCCTTTAGCTAATGGTCATATTGGTGGAAGAGCAAGTGTTTCTGAAGCATTTAAAATGACAATGGATGATATTTTTGGTGCTGGTAAAGTACTAGATGAACAAAAATTAATTACTAATATAGAAGATAAGATTAGAAGAGGAGTTATTGATGAAAACATTGTGGCATCAGAGCTTGGCGCCGTATTAAAAGACATTAAAAAAGGATCTATTAATACATTAGATGGTTTATATAACAAACTAACTAATGGTAAATTTATGAAAACCGCAACACGTATCTATGCGGGAGGTGATAACCTTTGGAAATGGTTTGGTGATGAATACGTTCAGTCACAATTAAAATCAACTTACAAAAATTTAGGAGCACTTAAAAAATGGTTTCCTGAAATACAAGGACAAAACTTTATAGCAAGAGACTTAATGAGTAATAAACTTAAGACATATGATGATGCTATCAGAGAAGCTGCATCATGGTATATTAGAAACACTTACCCAACTTACAGTAAAGTACCAGAAGCCATTAAAGCTATTAGAAAATTACCATTTGGTAATTTCGTATCGTTTCCTGCTGAAATGATGAGAACTAGTTTTAATATTATGGATATTGGTATGAAAGAAATAGCATCTAGCAATGCTGCTTTAAGACAAATTGGTTATAGAAGAATGCTAGGAGCATACACCGTGTTAGGTGGAGCAGGGAGCGCGGCTCTTAATATTGCATCAGAACTAACAGGAACAAGCTTAGAAGAATTAGAAGCATATAAATCTTTTGCTGCAGACTGGAACAAAAATTCCATATTATTACCACTAGATAAATGGGTTAAAGGTAAAGGAAAAGCTATTAATTTCTCATACTTTAGTCCTTATGATGTAGTTCAAAGACCTTTTGAAGCTATGTTTTCTACATGGGGAGAAGGAAGATTATCCAATGATAAAAGAATGGATATATTTTTATCTTCAATGGGTGCTACCCTTGGTGAAATGTTTAATTCATTTGTTTCAGAACCAATTGGGTATGAAAGAATTATTGACGTACTTCCAAGAGGTAATTTTGGTAGAGAAGGTCAGAAAAAAGCAGGAGGTTTTGTTTATTCTAGAACTGATTCTCCTGGTGATATATGGATGAAAAGTTTAGTACATGTATTAGAAGGTGTAGAACCAGGAGTATCTACAACAGGTAGAAAAATTGCAAGTGGTCTTGAAGGAGAATTAAAAACAGGTGGACAAGCCTATAGTTTAAGAGATGAAGTTCTTGCATTAATGTCTGGTATTAGAATTATAGATGTTGATGTACCAAATAATTTAGATTACAAAATTACAGGTTATCAAGTTGATAAAAGAGCTGTAACAAAAGCTGAAAAATTTTATAGTTTAAAAAATGCTACAGATAGAGGACCAGATACTTTAGCAGCAGAATATAATCAAATAAATGAAGAAGCCTTTAAAGTTCAACAAGACTTTCATTACCTATTACAAGATGCTTTTAAGATGGGGTTAAGTAGACAAGATGTTATAAGAATATTAAGAAAAAGAAAATTAGGTAAAAGAGAAATTGGTGCACTCTTAAGAGGTAAGTTTATTCCATTCAGATACTCTGCAGACCTTATGAATAAAAGATATTTAAAAGCTAAAAAAGCAAATCCAAATGCAATTAAATCTTTCTTTTTTCCAAGATCAGAATTAAATAAAGTGTATAGAAGTTGGAGAGGAAAAAGTTTAAAATATAAAGAAGACGAAGGTGGATCAATATTAGATACAATAAAAGATGCAATTATTTCTCCTGCAGGAGCAGCGGAACCTATTATAGATACATCTAACATGCAAACAAGTAGGATAGAAACACCACCATTACCAAAAACACCTGAACCTATAAGACAAACAGGTGGTTTAGCTAGTATAAAGAACCCAATGACAGGCTTGACACGTACTGAGAGTGCTTTATTATCCCCAAGTGAACAGATAATTGCAGGGAGAACATAATGGCACTAAAAATTTCAGAAGAAGCAGCAGTTCAAATGCCGATGAAGACGGTAGCGTCTTTGATTTGTATGGTAGCGATTGGAACTTGGGCTTACTTCGGTATCATTGAGACGCAAAACAAAATTCAAACCACAGTAGAGTTAATGCAAAAAGATTTAGTAGAGAATACAGACTTTAGAATTAAATGGCCGCGGGGTCAACTTGGTTCGCTTCCTGCAGATAGCGAGCAATTTATGATGATTGAGGATCTTTACAAAACCACAGATAAGTTAAACGCACACATAGAGTCTATGGCGTTGAACAAAGTTAATATAGAATTTTTAACAAAACAAATGGATAAAGTTTTAAATGATATTGAAAAATTAAAAGATGCATCTAGAGAAATGCATTATAAAAACGGGAGCACACATTGATCGAGACGGTAGTAGCCCTTCTTATGTTCGTAGGGGCAGAAATTAAGGAACACAGAATTCAGCACGATGGTATGGCTCAATGCTTACGCGGCAAGCGTACGGCGGAGCGTCAATATCAACCAAACGTACAGTACAAATGCATAAAATCTAAGGCGGAATTAGAGAAAAATATTGATGGATCAATTACAATAAAAAAACTTATATTAGAATAATCATGAAAAAAGAAAACGCATTACAGCGAATTAATTCGCACGAAAAATTATGTAGAATCATGCAAAAACAAACTCACGAAAAAATACATTCTATTGAGAAACAAATACATAGAATAGAAAGCATATTATTAGTAGCATCAGGAGCATTGATTACTAGTATGGCATATGTTATATTTACTTTATTAACAAAATAAAAGGTAGGAGATTATGCAACTATCAAAACATTTTAAACTTGAAGAGATGACCAAAAGTATGACGGCAACTCGAAAAGGAATAGACAACTCACCTGGATCAGGTGATATTAAAAATTTAGAAAACGTATGCTACGAGATACTAGAACCAGCTCGTGCACACTTTGATAAACCAGTTACAATAACGTCCGGCTATCGTTCAGAGGCGCTGTGTGAAGCAATAGGATCGAAAAAAACCAGCCAACATGCAAAGGGCCAGGCGGTTGATTTTGAAATAGCGGGTGTGCCAAATATTAAGATAGCTTACTGGCTACAAAACAACGTAGACTTTGATCAATTAATTTTAGAATTTTATAATCCTAATGATCCAGCAGGAGGCTGGGTGCACGTGTCCTACAATGAAGCAGGTGCAAACAGAAAACAAGTACTAACTTATGATGGGAAGAGCTACGAAAACGGCCTCCCAGACATGAAATGGGAAGGGGGAAAAGTAAAGGGATGAGAGCATTTTTAAAAGAAATAAGAAAATTTGTTAATAACCATCATGGATATATTTTATTAGGAATCCTTATTGTAATTTATCTAAAATAGTATATATAAGTCTTAAGAGTGCTTTAGGAAGGCTCTTAATTATTAACAGTCTATAAAGGAGGTTATTATGTATTATAACGAAAGACTTAAAGATTTCCTAAATTTTAGCGTTGGTTTTGACAGTTTGTTTCATAGCTTAGAAAACTTTACTGTAAATGGACGACCTTATCCACATTTTGATGTAGTTAAATCTGAAGATAGTAAAAACTACACAATAGAAATGGCTTTAGCTGGCTATAAAAAAGACAGTATTAAAGTTAACGTGGAAGACAACGTCCTAACTGTAGAAGGGGGCTCCAAAGATAACGACTATAAAAACTATGTTTCAAAAGGTATTGCTAAAAGATTTTTTGTAAAAAAAATGCAGATAGCAGACCATTTAGAAGTAAAGGATGCTAAATTCGAAGATGGTATGTTGAGTATCAATTTGAAAGATGTCAGAGAGAAAAAAGTTAAGCAAATTTCCGTAAAATAGTCAATTTGAAAATTTGCGCGCGCTACGCGTATAGTCCTACGTTTTACTGGACTATATCCAAGCTTTTAAATCTTCTCCTAGTACTTGAGAGGCAATATTGATTTTATCACGAAGGGCTTTGACGATTTTTTCATCAACCGTGTCTTCTGCAATGATATCAACGTACGTGACATTTTTCTTTTGACCTATTCTATGTGCTCGATCTTCTGATTGAAGCCTTTTCTCCAAATCATAGCCGTTGGAGTAATAAATAACAGTGTTGGCTGCGGTAAGTGTTATACCGTAGCCACCTGTAGCAGGTGTTCCAACAATAAATCTACATTTATCATCATTCTGGAATTTACGTATATTATTTTGTCTTTCTTCTTGTGGCGTGAGCCCATAATAATCGACAATGGAGCCTGGACCATGGACCTTAACAACTTCTTTAATAATATTTGTAATATCGTGTTGATAGTTTGCCCAAATTATAGCTTTACCTTCTAATTCATTTAAAACATTCATTAATTCACTAATTCTATTATTCGCTATTTCTTGTGTAGTGCCATCATCTGCAGTAAAATGACCACAAGTGATTTGATGTAATCTCATCAACTGAGTTAATACAGTTACAGTAGATGTAATTTTACCATTTAAGTGCGCAAGGGCTGTTTGCTTCATTTGAATATAAAGTTTTCTCTGGTCTGGTGTTAAAGTAATTTGTCTTTTAGTCCAATTCTTTTCTGGTAAGTCCAAACAATCTTCTTTTAATACCCTGTAAGAAAATCCTTTTAATTGATCAGATAACTCACCTAGATTTTTAAATTTATCTACAATCTGTATTGACCTACCTCTTAGATTTAAAGTTTTCATTTCTGCATATCTATTTCTAAACGCATAATAAGAAGTAAAGTCTAAAAGATAAGGATCTAAAAACTCACATTGACTATATAAATCTAATGGATTTTTAGTAACAGGGGACCCTGTCATTATTCTTCTATATTTAGTTTCAGTAGATAATTTAAGAATATTTTTAGTTCTTTTAGCTAAAGGATTTTTAATAGTTGTACTTTCATCAATAGCCATTAACGTATTATGGCAAGATATGAATTTATGAGCAAATTCTGTTCCTTTAGTAGTACTAAAAGCTTCTACATTCATAACTAAAATGTGAAGAACAGAATCTGGTTCAAATAATTCGTCTAATTTTTCTTGTTGAGTTTTAGTAATATTTGATTGCCACAATACAGACACTTTTTCTATATGATCTGGTAAATGAGTAGGTATCTCTTGTTCATACCAAGTTTTAACAACACCTTTTGGTGCTATAATTAAAATTCCATCCACTTTACCTTTATCATAAAGCATTGCAGCATTATCAATTAATACTTTTGTTTTACCTGTACCCATTTCCATAAAATAGGCAAAAGTTTCTCTGTTCCATGACTTTTCTAATGCGGTCAATTGGTGCGCATATGGTTTTGTTTTAAATTTATATTTCATATTTTTTCTTTCTTGTATTGACATATAATCCATGATGCACTATATGTCAAGGTATGAAAGAAGAAAATATAGTTTACGTAATACAAGAAGTTGCAGGGACTCAATCAGGTAATCCTAAAATAAACATTATGGGTGCATCTAATTATGGTAAGATAAAATTTTTACTTCCAGAGTTCTCTCAAATAATTTTTTCTCCAGGTCCTTTAGTTTTTAAATTAAGAAAAGGTTTAAAAGATTTTAAAGAAGGAGATCATTTATTATTAATAGGAGATCCTGCATTAATTGGTGTTGCATGTTCTATAGTTTCTGATATCACAAATGGTAAATACAATTTATTAAAGTGGGATAAACAAGAAAGAAAATATTATCCTATTGAAATTAACTTATACGAGAAAGGAGACATTAATGATTGATTTTGAAAAAGACCAACAAAACACAATGAAAAAGACTGATAATATTCAGTCACTTGCAGATCAAGTAGAAAAATTAGATTCTTTAACTAAAAGACTTGAATTACAAGAAGAAAATATTAAAAATACAAAAAAAGAATTAGAACATTTATCTGGGGAGGTTATTCCAACCATGATGGCAGAGATGGGGTTATCTCATCTTAAACTTATGGATGGTTCTTCAGTAGATGTTAAGCCTTTTTATAGCGCTACAATTACTAAAGCGAATCAAGAAAAGGCTTTTAACTGGCTTCGTGACAATGGATTAGGGGACATAATCAAAAATGAGATATCCGTGTCCTTTGGTCGCAACGAAGAAAACAAGGCAGCTGATTATGCTGTTCTTGCACAAGAGCGTGGGTTTCAGCCAACACAAAAGATGAAGGTTGAGCCCATGACTCTTAAAGCGCTAGTCCGTGAGCGTACTGAGGCAGGTAAAGACATGCCAACGGAACTTTTCAACATATTTGTTGGAAATAA
>VTLG01013909.1_pt1 | contig 17750 bp, 25 predicted proteins | sample 4694571 | NCBI WGS metagenome assembly VTLG01 (sample SAMN12604809, study PRJNA352737) | marine metagenome | biome: ENVO:00000447; feature: ENVO:00000209|ENVO:00000569|ENVO:01000036; material: ENVO:00002151; isolation source: viral sequences binned using virsorter ... | reverse complement strand
ATTACAGCTACACAAGGCCCATGTGAATAACTACTTGGTGTTGGATTACTTGATTGCCAATTTGCTTTAAACATCTGTAAACTCATAAAAGCTCCAGCTATCTTAACTCTGTTATCCAGTTGTATTATGCTTATATAATTCATTTTTCCAGTAGAGGCTTTATGCAAATAATCAGGATCAGAATTATTGTTAAATTCTTGAGTTGAAATTAAGTGTTGTGGAATTTCTCCATCAACTTGATTTTTTAATTTATGTGTATATCCTGAATCATGCCTATACCATTCTTTTTTATAGCCACCTAAATCACATACTGGATCACTATCAATGCTACTATTTATATTAGTAGTAGTCATGTTGTCTAATGTAGTCCATAAACTAACATCAGCACTATTATCTCCAGAATGATGGCAAGAAACTGGAAAAGCATATTTAATAAAGTTTGCTGAATATGAGTTAGATAATTGATTTTGTTTATCTTCTCTTAACTCTGGAACAATATATGTTTTAGAGCTACTTATTTCTTGCCATAAATGTTTATATGAGGTATAAGCATATCTTTGATTATTAGAATAATTAAAAGCTCTTGCAGTTGCTCTATTAGTTGTAACATAATTTTGGCTTGTATTTCTACTAACTGTTGGATATATATCTAGCATTACATAATCATCATCATCAATCATATATATATAACTTGCTAAAATAGGGCCATCTCCATAATGCCAATATTTTCTACTTTTTAAATTGTTTGGAATAGGATTAGTAGTAAAATTATCATTTATACCATGTCTATCATGTATTATCTTAGTTTCTACATCATTGTTAGTATTTGCTTTAAGTGCAACACATGGAGCTTTATCAACATCACCATATACCATTGGTAAGGTATCATCTTCACTATGTTTATTAATGTTTAATCCATCATCTTGCTTTAAGTAACCCAATTTATAATAAGGCATCTTAGTGCCTAATATTTCTGTTAATGTAGTATCTTCAGCTTGTATCTTAATTAAATCTTCTGTAGCATCTACTCTTGTAATTTTACCAAGAAAAACTAAAGAACAAGAGTTATCTCTAAATTCTTCAACACCATCATCAGGAAATTCAACTAAATTTGTACTTTGAGATTTGTAAAATAAAACTAAATTTAAACCATTCCAATTTGTCCAACCTGAAGCATTTGCTAAATCAAAAAACTTATCTTTAACAGTAGAGTGATTATACAATGTAATTCTCATTCTGTTAGCTTTTATTTTTTTGGAATCATGATCAATCCCAGATTTAACATTAGATATGCTTTTAACTATTGGAGCTAAAGAGCTTCTTCTATCTCTATCAAGCTCATCATATCCACCTGTTGCTGCAACTTCAATGTTAATTCTATCTGTTGAAAATGCAGAGTGTACTAAATAGTTTCCATATTCATTTTTAGATGCAATATAAACTAATGGAACAACTTGATATGCTCCTATTGATGTATCTGATATAAAGTTTTTAGATAATCTCATTAAATTCCCATGTTCTCACCAGACCTTAATGCCTCTCTGATAGATGGTACAATATTTTCTTCAACAAAAGATTCATGTAAAACATTCCCACTTATATTTAATGTAATCCCACTTGATGGTGCATTAGGTGCTGGATCTCCATTTAAAGGTGTAATCTGTACTCTTTCTTGCCCAGAAGGATTATCCCCAACCATTATAAGTTGCCTACCATTTGTTACAAAATCACCACCTTCAGCAAAACCTTGAACTTTAGCTGCTATTGCCAATGCTGCTGCTCCTGCTACTGCTGCTATAGCTCCAGCTATAAATGGCCCAAAGATAGGTGTGGCCCATACTAAAGCCTTCATTTGTATGCTTATAGCTGTTCTCAAGGCATCTTTTACAGCTGATATTTTTTTAAATTCTTCAGTTCCTTTAATAGCTTCCATTACCTTTTTTTCAGATTTTAAATATTCTTTAGGTATTTCTAATGCTTTTTTCCCAGATTCATTTCCTTCAGCAGCAGAAGTATTAATAGTTGTTGTCAAATCTGCTTCTTCTTTTTTTAATTTGTTTAGATTTGCTTGTAATTCCATTTGAGTTGCAAAATGTCCTTGCCTTGCTTGTGCTTCAATTAAATCTGCTTCAATTTGTGCCATTGTTCTTTGTATCTGGAAATCTCTAAAAATGCCATTATCTTCTTCTATTTGTGCTTGAAGTTCTGCTTTATTTTGTAATAATATTTTTTCTTCATCAATAGCATTATTAAGAGCAGTTTGATTATCAATAGCACCAAGAGATTCAGCAGTTAGTTCTGATGCTGCAATTAATCTGTTTGTTTCTGCTTGTTCTAATCTATTAGCAGTTAGTTCTAAATCTTTTGTTTCCATTCCAAGAGCTTTCATATCTTCAATAGTTCTTGATAATGGTGTTTTTGTAAAACTTTCAAAAAACTCTCCTATTTGTTTTGCTGAAAAAGCAAAGAACTTACCAACTTCTAAAATTACTGGCCCTAAACTTTCACCTAACTCTGCTGTAGCATTTTGAACAGAAGCAATCATTTCATCCATTTTCATTTTTGTTGTTAGCTGTTCATCTCCCATTTCTCCAACTATTTTTTTAGCTTGGAACATGGCTTCTTCATTAAAGGCTATTTTTTTCTGATTGTCATCTAAAGCTGTTGTAGCTATTCCTATTTTTTCAGCATATTTATCATATGCTCCTTGAGTATCTACCATGATACCCAAATTATCTAGCATCAGTTTTGACTGCCTACCCATACCAGTAACCAAACTATCTAATGATTGTGTTACATCTTGTCCTAAAGCAGCACCTAATCTTTGAGCAGTATCAAGCAAATCTGCAAATTGTTCATCACTTTCTACTAAACCAAGAGCCATAGCATTATTGGCTTTAGTCATCAGCTCTACATCACTTACAGTATTATTAGTTGCATTTCTAAACTTGATTAAAGCATTAGTTGTTAAACCTGCTTTTTTGCTCATATTTTCAAATGCCTTACTGACATTTATTAATTTTGAACCTTGTGTTGATAAAGCATTGAATCCTGCTATTAATCCTCTAGTACCAAAATAAGCACCTGCTGCTAGTGCTGCTGATTTAGCTAAACTTTTTAATGATCCACTAACACCCTTGACTTGCCTTTGTGATGATTTAGCTCCCTTTGTTATAACCTCTATAATATATTTGGTTCTGTTTCCTGCCATTATTCTTTACCTTTACTTGGTTTATTAATATAAGCCATTTCATTTTCTATGGCTAGAAATTCATCTATAACTTTAGCTGGAGTATTTTTAAGAGAGTTGTATGGAGGACATGAAAAAGATTTACAAAAATTATATTCTTTTATTCTTTGTTGATATTTACTATCTAATAGTTCATAAGTATTACAAAAGAAAAAATGTTCTACATATAAAGTTTCACCTATGGCTTGGATATTATTATTAATAAGTTCATCATAACATATTATAAGTTCCAAATAGACATCCTCTATACTATTAAATAGCTTCTTTTTTCTAGTTATAGGACTTAATGCTTTATATGGATATTCAAAACCATTATGTCCATTATTTTTTAAACCCTTTATAGAAATCCAAATATTTAAAAGAAATTTTACTTCTTCAATTTTTTTTTATTTGCTTCTCCTATGATGCTACCTGCTATAGCCACTATCTCATCTGTAGAGTAACTATTTATTTCATCATCAGTTAAATCAGATCCTAATCTTATAACCTTTAACCAAAAAGAAAAGTTTTTTGGTATGGCTTCATCAATTATCATATCATTTAACTCTGCTCTCTCATCAAGTGTTAGCTCTTTAATTTCAATATTAAATTGCTTTATACTTTCCCCTTTTACCTTTGCTTTCATTTTTACCTCATGTTTTTAATATTATGCTGTTTTAATTTCAACAATAGTGTTTGAAGTTGCACCTGAATAAACACATCTAAATGGAATAGTTTGTTTCCAACCATCTTCATCCATATTTATTCCTGCATTATCAATTATACATTTTGGTGCATCAATTTGAAATACATCACCTGCTGATAGAGCTAAAGCCTTTGGTGTAGCCATATCTGTATCTATTGCTTCTAAACTTTCAGCATCTCTTTTACAAGTAAGTGAACCTGTAACCTCATAACCACCTAAAGCATATCCTTGTGGTTTAAAGTTGCTACCATTATCAAAACCAATTCTATTAACAGGCCTTGCTATTGCAAGTTCAAAACCATACAATAACAAATCTTGCTCATTTAATGTTTCAACTGTTAAGTCATGCATATTAAACATTGTAGTTTGATCACTAATTACAGTATGTGTTCCACCACCACCTGAAAATGTTAATGCTCCTTCTGTTGGTGCATATCCTGTTTGGAATGTAGCAGTACACATAACTACTCCACCATTTGAAGCTATATCACCAGTCAATGTTAATCCTGTGCATATACAAGATGTAAAATACAAATCAGTACCTTCACCTGCATGAGCAGAATTTTCAAACCATAATGTTACAGGAACAGTATTACTTACAGCATCTCTGAAATGAGTTGTATCTGGCATATCACCCTGTAAAGTATTTGTTCCATCTCCATCTTCAAATAATGTTAAGCAAACTCTATTTATTGCTTGTGCAGTTCCATGAAATGTTATAGAAATATCAAACATTCTATCATGTCTTTGCCATTTTACCATATCATCAGATTGTGTAAATGCACCACTACCAGTTCTTGGAGGTGCTACACTCAATGAATGTTTATGTATTTCATCAAATGAATACTCTGTTACAGGCATTTCTATACTATCTGCTGTTGCTAATGCAGCAGTTCCAAGAGCAGCCTCTGTTCCAATTATCACATTTGTATTTTGTTTTGTTTGAAAAGCTGTACTAATAGCCATTATTTCTTACCTCCTTTATTGGTATCTTTTATTTCTGTTAAGTGTTCCTTTAAATCTTTTGGTATTTCATTTTTACATTCAACCACTAATCCTGCCTTTAGTTTTAAGTGAGTTGAACAAGATTTTAAAGATTTAAAATTCTTTGTATCATCTAATTCTTTGTAAGATGCTTTTGCTTTATATTTAGCCATTTCTCTCCTTATCCTAAATTACTTAAATGCTCACATGATAAATCCCAAGTAGATACATTGTAATCTTCATGTTCTTCAATTTCTACATTTCTAGCACAATCCCCAATCATCACATTGTAAGCAGTTGTAGAATCTGCTAAACTCAATGTAGGATTATCATGCACTAATGCTTCTAATATGCTTACTTGATTATCAACATATTTTTCAAATTCTGAGTTCTTTCTATCCATAATATAATATTCAATAGTAATATTAAATGTTCTATGCTCTGAAAATTTAGTAACATCACCTTGAACAGATCCAACAGAAATTAGCTTAATAAACTGATTTGCTTTTGATTCTGTATAACTTCCTGAAAATATAGGACATTTCATCTCAGCTTTTAATTTGCTCATTAAAGCAACTTTTATATTATTCCAAGTGTTCTTATAGGTAACTGCCATTATCTAACCATTTCAATAGTAAAATTGCTCTTATTTGTTGGTTTCCTATGTGAACCAAATACTTCTATATCCCAAACATCTCCTGAATTAACTGCTAATCCTTGGAATCTTCCATATAAACCACCATGAAGATGTTGAAGTCCACCAGTAATAAATTCTGGTGAAGTTGTTGCTCCACTTAATTTATCATCAGAAAAATAATCAACTGTAAATTTGCCTTGTGCATAGCCACCTCCAGTAGTTGCAGTTATCCTAAGTAAATCATATGGCTGTCCTGAATATTCACCTGATAGCTCTACTAAATCCATAGTTCCAGCAACACTCCTATACCTAACTTTTCCATTTTTATCATTAGCATCTACTTCACTTGATAGTTTAAATATCCCATCATTTAATTTATCTACTAATCCTGATCTATCTGGATTGGTTACCAAACTATGAAAATAATCTGCTTCTTCACTATTACCTTCTTTTGCTCTTATCATATTTGCTGCTGCAATATAACAAACACATTTAATAATAATTGGATCATATTCATTTAACCCTGCAACAGCAGTTATCATATGATTGTCTAAATCTATTTGCCTAATTTTTTCAAGAGGTGTTGAGTATCTCATATCTAAATAGTTATGCAACTCTAAAGAAGCATCTACTAATGTTTGTTCTAAGAATGTTGTAAAATCTTGCCCTGCTTCAAATACTTGTTCATTTATTGTAGTTGATGAATAATTACTATTATAGTATTCTACTTGATTTGTGTCTGCATTATAAAACCATTCACCATTACTATCAACTGCTCCTGATGTTGATTGTGCTGATGCAAGTTCTTCACTATTAAGAAATAGTTTATCTACATATCCTGAATCTCTAAACAAATGAAGATTACCTGATGTTAAAGTTGGAAACACCTGTACTTTAGAATCAAAATCATTAACTCTATTAAAGTATTTTGTTAGATCTGCTATTCCTGCATATTTAAAATTTGTTGCCATCTATATTCTCCTAACCATATATAACTACTTGTAATTTAGATTTTTCTTTTGCATTTACACTTCTACCTGATATTTCTTGTATTGAGTTATAACCATTAACAACATAACTATAACCACCTGAATGTGCTGAGTGTGATTGTCCATATATCTTAAATTCTGCTTCAGGTAATGAAGGAATTTGCCATTCACAATGCCCTTTTTCATAATCAATAGTTCCTACTTGTGATCCCATATAAACTAAATTACCATTACCATCATCAAATATGAATGCACTTGTATTAGTAATTTCTTTGCCTGTTACAGGATCATCTATTGTTTCAGGTGCTAAAGAAGAAATAGGCCCATATACAATAATATCTGTTGCTCCAGAACCATGTGATGAACCTAGTAACTTAGGCTGATCCCCATCTACCCTTGCTGGAAATCTACCAACATCAAATGGTGTAGTACCACTTGTTGATACTGCTATTCCCACTCTTGTTTCTGAATGATTTGAATGTGATGTAACTCTAACATCTCCATTATGCAATCCTATAGTTACTCTTTTATTTTTTAACCCAGAAGATGTATCATAATAAAAAGCATCTATTGCATCTTGTATTTTAGGTAATACAGCATTAGAACTACCAGCAAATGTAGTATCTGAAGAATCTGTTGTAAATGTTACTATTTGCTCAGTAGATGTACTATCTATACCACCTACATTATATTCATCAATTACAAAAGTTATTGCATATGCTGTTGATGCTGCTAACCCTGTTCTATCATTACCTTTTATTCCTTGTAATCCCCAATCTAAATAACCACCTTCAGTATAGCCTATATTAATTGCCACACTACCTGCAACCAGTCCATCTGCAATATGATCTGTAGTTCTAGCATATCCAAAAAATGCTCCTCTTTGTTTAAACTTCCCATCTTTATCTGACATACATTTTCCTACATTAAATGGTAAATATTCATTACCAAAGAAATAATGCAGTTCATCATCTTCAGTATGAGCAACATCAATAGAACCTAATAGTCCTCTTTTAACAGTTAAAGTATTAGTTGATATAGAAAGCACTTCCATTACTTCATCATCTATCATAATTAAATCACCTGCTTTAAACCAACTTGCATCATCTACATCTATTGCTGTTTCTCCAATAGCAACTGCTTCATTTGTTAATTCTTCTGTTCCAGTACCATATGTGGCTGAATCTATTTCTCTTACATCACTAAATTCATTTCCACTATGAATATCTTTTGGTTCAATAGCTATAGCACCAACTGGAGCATAAGCTGCTGATTCAACTGTTCCTGCTGTATTATTTTCATATGCAACATATCTACTATTTGGTAAATATAAAAACTCACCTGCTGGTAATATGGTACTCCAGTATCTAAAATTCCTTGAACTTGCAGCAGCTAAACCTAAATCATCACCATTAACTGCATCTACACTACTACTATTTTTCCATGCTTGAACTTTAAATAATAATTCTGCTGTTATATTACTTATATTTTTAACTAATACTACTTTGGCATTATGGACACTACTTTCTGCTGGATCTTTACTTGCTTTAACTAATGATATAAAATTACCTGAATTACTACTTACTTCTTGATTTGTTACAAAAGAATCTGAATAGTTTTTTGTTGATGCACAATCAACACTAGATTCACCCTCTATAGATAGATTAACAGAAACATTAGATAAACCACCTCTATTATTTCCATTCCCATTACCATTCCTTGATCTATTATTTCCATATGCCATATTCTACTCCTATTAATTTTTATAAATGATATTTAATAATAACTGATGATGAATAATCACCAGTTACATCTGTTGCTAAAAATGTTGCTAAAATAACTTTATTTGCTGTTACACTTGCACTATCTACAGTCCAAGTTGATTTATATGCTTGTTCACTACCTGCATTAGTTACATCTGAATTATGTGCTAATAATGTTCCACTTGTTAATGCTGATGTACTACCTGAATTAAAAGTGTAAGACATGAGGTGCATCCTAGTTGTTGCACCTGTTGCATTATCACCACCTTCAAATGAATATACAGCATCTATGGTAATAGCATCAGGAACAAGCCACATTACAGGTACAATCAATGAAGCATCTGTAGAAGAACCATCTGCTGTTGTAAATGTAGTAGCAGGATCTGTACTTGTTCCAAGTGTAATATTATCCTGTGTTCCTGAAGATTGTGCATTATTAGTAAATGGTAAAGCATAATGTGTATTTGCAAGAAAGTTTGTGGCTATTGAATCTGCAACACCAAAATAAGCATACTGAGTGTTTACATATATACTATTAGGCCCTATTACTTCACCATTAGTAGTATCTACTTTTAATAATGAAGTACCAGAAGCATTTTTAGCATCTAAAGTTGTTGTGCTATCAGAGTTTGGCTGTATTACTACTGAGTTTGTTGATATATTCAAACTTGAGTTACTACCATCCCCTGTATCTACACTTCTTACAGTACCATCTACTCCAGTATTAGAGTTATTAATATATAATAAATCTTTATATGTATTGGATGGTGATTTTCCTGTCAAACTCATAAATTTGTCCTTTATCTTTCAATATAATATAAACTATTATTTGTTTTATTAAACATAAATTTTAATTTTTATCCTTCATATTAAGAACCTTCTACTATTGCTGCAGGTAAGGCTACTGCCTTCATTACTAAATTAGTATATTCATTTGTATTATTACCACCCCACTTTATTACTGGTAATCCTGTTGTAGAATCTGTTGATGCTGCAATATATATTGTATTAGATGAACCTATTGCTTCTAAATTACCTGCTTGGAGAAGCCATTTTTGAGTAAAAGTTCCACCATTTCCTCTTGCAGGTGTTGAAACAACTTTTTCAAATTGTGAAGGATGCCCTAAAGTATTTGAACCATAAGTAGCATTATTAGATATACTTAATCTTAATTGTTTGTTACTACTACCACAACTAAAATAGAGTTCTGCTTCAATTTCTACATATTCACTTGGAGGTGTTTTAAAGATAATTCCTATTTCAGTACCACCACTATCTTGAAAACAAACATAAGATGTAGTTAAAGCATAAGAATCATCAGCAACATCAGCACCTATACAAGTATATCCAAGTATCATTCCTGCATAAGAACTATTTCCAGCACTAAATTCAGTTCCTCCTTTTTTAGCTATAAAGTTTCCATTATTGCTATCTAATATAATATCACCTTCACAATCTAAAGTAAAATCATCATCAGCATCTAGTGTCATTGTACCATCTGATTCAAGCTCCATATTACCTAATGTTCCAACAGCATCATAAGTAGATATTTTTGTAGCACCACCTATAATTGTATTTATTGAAAAATAATCTGTTCCAGCATGAGTTAATCTTAGTTGTGGCTGAAGTCCTTCATCAGATTCTATTTTGAGTGTTCCTGTACCACTACTAAATGTTAATCCTGATTCAGCTTCTAACTCAGTAGTTGTTGCTCCTATAGTAACCAATCTATCTGTTGCTGCATTGTTAATTTTAGTTACTGCATCTGGCTCAACAGAAGTACCATTGACACTCATAGATTGAGCATCAATAGCACCTCTTACTTTTAATTCACTTTCAGATAATTCTACAATAGAAATTTTATCACCTATTCTTATAGGCTTTAAATCAGATGTAAGTGGCTGATCATTACCATATACAATATCATTTTTCCTTTTTAATTGGAATTTTCTTCCTATTACATTCATTATATGAGAAAGTGATAATCTCATTATTTATCAGATCTTAGTCCATCAATGAAACCTTTAATTGCTGCACCTACTGTATTATCTATCAAATCAATAAAATAAGGTTCTATTGTTGCATTCCATAGCTTTTTAGTTAATTTCCATTTACCTAAACCAAGAGTAACTATTGATCCAAGCCAATATCCTCCTGTTTCTACCCAATCATATATATCTTCATTAGGTATTCTTTTTAATAGCCATAGAGCTATTGCTGATGAACCACCACCTACTAACATTGTTAAATTATTTGTTAAAAAATCCATATTGTTTTCTCCTTTATGGTATCTGTTTAATTAAGTTATTGTTTAATCTAACCAATCCTTCTGGAGGATCAGTTCCTTCAAAAGTTATCTTCAAATTAGCATACTGGTTTCTTTTAGGTAATATAGATGCACCTAAGTCAGCATTAATTGCTCCAGCATCTTCTTTACAAAAAATCCCACCACCTAATCTTGATTTTCTTTTTCCAAATGAACCCATCTTAACTTTTAGTTCCATTGTAAGTTCTTTTATCTTAATTGAACTTTGTGGTGCTAAAGTTGCAAGTGGAACATTTACATTCATTTCCTTGCCTTCATTGTTAGGGATTTTAATATCCATACACAAAGGCTTTCCATCTTTATCAAAAAACTTTTTAAGAGCTTCTATGTGCTGATTCTCAGCTAATGCTTGTGCTTGAACTACAGCATCATATAAACCCTTTGTTAAATGGTCAAGGAAAGAACCTTTTTTATAATCATTTTCCATCAGCTTTTGCTGTAGAAGTTCCTTTACCTATTGAGCTATTCAACATATCTAAAACTTTCATTAATCCCTCTGGTTTTTCATTCTTACCTTTAACTGATATACTGTACTTAGCAGAAGTATCTGAGCTTCTATTACTTTCACTATGATGTGATACTTTTCCTTCAAATGATGCTTTCCAACAAGCAAATCCACATGAAGCATTTACTGTAGCACTTGAATCAGTAGATGATTTAGTTGAACTTTGAGTAGATACTTCCATATTAAACTCAACATCAATACTATCTACACATAAGCTAGGTATGTTTATAATAGATAATAAAGGTACATCTAATACTACTTGTTCTGTTCCATCCTCATAGTTAAATGTTACTGATTTAGTATTTCCCTTATCATCCATTCCAACTTCTGTTATAAACTGAGCAGTTGTTGAAGCTAGTGATTTTTGCCCTTCAGCAGCAGCTAATAATGGTGCTGATATTAAGTTTTCTATTGGTAACCCAGTAAACTGATTTGCAATAGTATTTGAATCTGCCATTAGTGAATCTCCTTGTCATCTGTTGTTATTAATTTAATATTATTATAAAATGCTTCAATAATCTGCAACCTTGCATCAAATTCTTCTATCTTATCTTTAGTAAATATAGGAGGATGTGAATTATTCTCTAATTTAGCTATTCTTTGTTCTACATCTTCTAAGGTTACTTTAATAATTGCATATACAGTATTTAATTCTTTAATACTCATTTTTTTCCAGCTTTCTAAGCATCTTTTCTTTTAAACCATTTCCTGATAACCTAGCTATAGTTTCTGCTAATACCCTATAGCTTGTTTGTATTCCTTTTTGCTCAATCTGCATTTTCTTTTGCTGATTTATTAATTGAACAATAATTGCTTCTAATCTTTTAAAATCTTCATCCATTTCAGACATTAATGTTTGTTGTATAAAATGATTATTTTTAACTATGAATCCCCAGAATATCCCAGCCATTACTAAAGGTACTCCATATGATTCTAATATATTCAGCCAATCCATTAAACTACCACCTTAAATATTGTTGTTCCTCTATTTAACTTATTACTGCTTTTAGCATTATAGGCTTCTAATGATTTATCTATGTTATAACCTTCACCATAATTCTGTAGATCCACTTTAATTCCATCTCTATTACCATTGTTATAGAATATATAGCAGTTTTGAGAAGCTCTACCAGCTAAATTCAGAGCTTTTTCAGAATAATCATTTGCACCTACCATTGATGAACTTCTTGAGTAATTATCACCAACTCTTGCAGAGTGAATATGTCCAAAGATAACATAGTCAATCTTAGTTCCTCTTAATCTATATCTTCCAATGATTTGATTTATAGATGTTTCAACTGCTGTTTTCTTTATTGATCCATTACCATGTAATACTAATAAGTTTTGTCCTGCAACCTCAACTATTACTTCAGTAGGATCTCCATCTATGAACTTTATATCAGAACCTCTAAACAAATATCTAAGTGTTTGAAATATTGTATAATCATAATTATCAGTTGCTATTAATGTACTCCATCCCCAATCTTTCTTAACTCTTGATTCATTACCAGTAACCATACATACTGACATATTAAAGTTTTCATTTAAATGTAGTATTACTTGCTGTAGTATATCAACAGCTAAGAATGTAGCCTTGCTTCTATTAGTAGCCATAGATAGTAATTCATCCAATCTCCTATCACTATTAAGTAAATCACCAGATTGAACCATTAATACATTTGTTATTCCCATAGCTTTAAAATATGTAGTAGCTCTTTCTGCAAATAACTTACACCTTGCAGATGCTACACTAAAATCATACTTGTTGTGTTCTAAATTAACAAGCTCATTAAAATGAACATCACTAAATTGAATAACACCAACTGACTTACTATCTTCTTTATGTTTCTTAACATATTTAGATAATTTGTAATTGTCAAAAAGCCTTACTAATCTTTTATTATATTCACTAACTGCATTTTCAATCCTAGCATATTCTCTAAAAGACTTTCTTTCTATCCTGTTTAAATCTTGAGCTGATTGCTTTTGTTTAGCTAATCTTACATTCTCTTGTATAAGTTCTAAGTTCTCAATGATAAATATAGATTTAAATCCACATTTATTACACTCATATCTTTGCCTTCCCTTGTCAAACCCACATCTAATGATTTTAGAGGAGTGGCAATTTGAACAGAACATATATTATTCCTTATAAAAATACCCCATAGCTATAGTGAATATAAATGCTAATGTTGTGCCTATCCCTTTAAGCCACCATATGCTATTCTCAGCACTTCTTAATCTGCCATTAATAGCTATTAATTGTTCTGCATTATGATCTACTTTTTCTTTAATATAATCTAGGTGTACTAATACTAAGTTTCTATATTGCTTGACTTCTTTATCCATCTATAGAAGCCATCCTATCACTTAGTTCTTTTGCTCTATTAGGGGAATCTGTTCTGGCCCACTTACTATCTAACATTTCTTCACTACAGGCTTTATAGTTTTTGTTTTTTAAATATTGAATTGTTTTTCTGAACCTACTAAAACCTCTTATACCTAACTGGTAACACATATTCATAACAATGTCTTGTGCTACTGGATCTATAAACTCATACCAATTAAATGTAGCAGTTACTACATCATGCAAATCATCTAAATCCTGATTCAACCATTCTTCTGCTTGTTTCTTAGTTACATGAAGATAATCTACTCTTTTACCATACCCAATAGTATCATATCCAGCAGTACAAGTATAAACCTCAGATGAGAAGCCTTCCATTCTCATAATGTCTTTTATTAAAGGCATTTACAAGTATTTAACACCAATTTTAATAATTAAATCTGATGTAGAAGCAACATTTATAGTTTCATCTGCAATACCTACAATATAAAGACTTGTAGAAAAAGAAGTTCTTGCCCAATTATAACTTGATACAAGTGATCCTATTCCATCTGATGCAGGATCTGTTAGCATACAAGTATTAGCATTATCTAAATTACCTGAAATCCAATCAGCACCAACAATAGGAATAGTTGCCTGGACTTCTTCTATAGCTCCTATTGCTACATCTGCAGTATCATTAACAGTTCCAAATGATGTTGCTGAATGTGTGAAGTATAATGTAAAATCAGAAGTATTTGCTGCTACTTTGTCTATTACAAATAAACTTACTATTTGAGCAGAACTATTTTTACTTGTGAAAAATTCAGGTATCTCTGTAGGACTAAATAATACATCACCATCAGAATAATCAGGTGAAGCCTGAACTGTTGGTGTTACTGTAAATGTTTTATATTTACTTTTACCATATCCCATAACTATACCTCCTCAACTTTATAGCCTTTGGCTTTATAAGATTCAGCCACACCTTCAAGTGCTTCTCTTGTAATAACATTACCATTAGTTTTAGTAATTTTCAATTTACCTTTGCTTGATTTAGTTTCTTTTTTTACTTCTTTATTTTCTTCTTGTTTTTTCATTTCATCTCCAATTAAGATTTTATAATTTTACCATTTTTATCAAAACTTACACCAGCATACAGGCCAACATTGTCTGCACCTTTACCAGTTTTATTCCTAACTATTCTATCAGATACTTCTTGCATATAGTCCATATATTTCATCTTAGAACCCTTGTAATATGCTTGTTGTCCTTTATTAGCATCTTCTGATAAACATAATTTATTATTAGGATCAAGTTCACAACCAAATTCTTTATTGTTTAAGTTCCCAATATCTTTTTTAAGTTTAGATTTTTTAATATTAATTTTCATAATTTTAAATATTATAAGGGCAGTATTTAACACACCACCCTTATAAATAGATTTATCCTATTGAATTAAGATATTTCTGTATGTATTTCAACTCCATGCAAATCAACTAATTCAGCAGAGGCCCAATAACCATTAGCAACTAAATTAGTAGAAGCACCAAGTTCATTTCTTTCAGTTGCAAGTTGAATAAAATTGCCACCACCAAAATCAATGTAGCCACAACCTAAAGCAGTTTTAGCATAAATAGCACCTTTTTTTCTACCTGTTGATCCATCAATTACTTGTGGAGAAGTATAGAAAGATATACCTGCTATGCTTGTTACAAAACCTGCATTATAAAACTGCTCACCAACTGATATAGCACCACCATGTGCAAAAGCACCAACACTTGAACTGGTAGCTGTTAAAGCCAACTCATTTGATAAACCAAATGAACCATACATTTGTTGTGGATGTAATACTGCACTATAAGGTCTTGGTGCATCATTTGTTTCTAAAGAAGCTACTGCATCCATTATATCAATAAATCTTAATGAATCATCAGTACCTTTTGTTGTTGCAAAATCATCAAATCTTGCACATATGTTAGCATCAAATTCTGCTGCTACTGCATTACCAAGCACCTGTCCAGCATTAACCATTAAAGCATCTGAATTACCATATGATGCTAGATCAGTAACTCTAGCATTAATATGGTTTCTTAATACTTCAACATTAGTTGCTGCTGTTGTAATACTTGTTGCTGCTACTTCTGTATCTTCATCACCAGTTGCTTCATTAGTAACATCTGTTGCAGCTAGTTTAGCATAAACAGGAAATTGAACAGTATTTGATCCTGTTACTGCTGCTGCCATTGATATAGTTACAGGAGTAACTGCTGCTTTGTTAAATTGAACTATTGCAGCTGCTATGGTTTTACCTAAACCACCTGCTGCAATTCCTACATCTGTGTTAGCCATTGTAACACTCCTTAATTTTTATACTCTTTCAACTGCTCAAAGAGCCTTCATTTTGAGTATTTATTTAATAAAGTTAGTTGTTGAATCCTCTATTGCTTTTTCAGCACCTTTAGGATCTTTCATAGCAAACTCTTGCCATGATGAATAACCACCCATATCACCTGCCTTACCAGTAGTGGCTCTAGCTTGTGAAGTAGATGGAGCATTAACATTAACAACCTTATTAACATAAGTTTCTAGTTTATTTAAATCACTCAAACCTTCTGCAATAGATTTATCAGTATCATCAGTTAGCTTAGACATTAGAGAATCTCTTTTATCAGCCTGATATGTATTCCATTGTTCAGATTGTCCTTTAAAAGTATCTCTTTCTTTAGTAACTAAATCAAGTGCTTCTTTCAGCTTTCCATCTTCAACCATCTTAGCTTCTGCTCTTGATTTGCTATCACTATTCATCTTATCTATCTGTGCCTGAAGTTTACCAAGTTGCCCTGCCATATCATTCTTTGATTGAACAACTTCCTGGAATCTATCATATGGTACATTTTTTGTATCAGCTTGTGTGCTGTCATTTGTTTCAGCTTGTGTGCTGTTAGCTTGAGTTTCTACTTTATTTTCCTCTGACATTTTAACTCCTTTAGTGGATTTTTATTGAAAATTCTTATTCATAATATAAATTATTTATACTTAATTAAAAGTATTATTTTTTTCCTACTTTAAATGTTTTGCTTTTAGGAAATGTCTTTTTTGCCTTGTTTTCTATAAAGGTATTTATTTCTTTTAGCATAAAGTTTATTGTGCTTTTAGGAAGTGGCTGATCCTCTGCTGTAAGCACCCTTCCCTTATCATTTAAACTTTTAACTATAGCACCTCTTGATGCAAAACTTAATTGAAACCCTGTATCAGATGTTTTAAATAATATAAAATCTTTAAATAAATCTGATGTTAATACTGGATTTGTTGAACTTTTAAAGGATGAGGCCTGTCTTTTAAATTTGTCTGCTCTTTTCCTAGATCCATATGGTTCTTTATATGTATTAAACTTTTTATCATATACATCTTTTGCTTGTTGAATATACTGCCCAGTTGCATCAGCTCCAAATATATGTTTCCTATAGTTGTTTCTTACTTTAGGCCCTACTTTTAAAAAGAATTGTTTATCAAGCATCTTGTAATCTTTCTTCTGATGCTATCTCCCATTTGTGTCTGCAATTAAATCCACCACCATATGATAAACTTTCTTCACCACCTCTTAGCTTTTTGATTTGTTCTAGTGTAATTTCACCTTTAGAAGCAAAGCCTAAACATATCTCTCTTGTTCTCCCATCTATAGGCCCTATATAAATATACTTAGTATTAGCAGGAGCTTCTTTCATCATATTATTAGTTATAGTTCTTGAATAATCATTAAGTGTAGTAGTAACAACAGTTTCCATTTGTGCATTAGATATAGATGAGTTAATAACACTATTAACAATTTGATTAGCACTTAATCCTGATTGAACACCCTTTACTACTTCATTTCTTATATGTTGTGCAATAGTGTTTGTTATTGTATCATCAAATATACCTTGATTAAGTTCTATAAATCCCATTAATGTAGATTCTTTAACAGAAGCAAACTGTATAGTAGATTCTAATACTTCTCTATGTGCTTGTGTATAAAAGTTTGTAGCATTAATTACCTTGCCTCTAAGTGTACCTTTAATATCTAAATCTAACATAGCCTTAATAAACAAATCTATGTCATCTATCTCAGTTCCTATGTCATATAGATTCTGTACCATTTCTGCTCTTGCCTTATCTATTAATCCAGTAATCTTAACACTTGAGGCATCTATTTTACTTTGATCAGCCATTATTCAACAGGTTTAGCTAGTGCTGCAAGTAATCCACCACCTTCTTCAGCTACAGGTGCTATTGTTTTTCTTTC
>VTLG01011570.1_pt1 | contig 17751 bp, 13 predicted proteins | sample 4694571 | NCBI WGS metagenome assembly VTLG01 (sample SAMN12604809, study PRJNA352737) | marine metagenome | biome: ENVO:00000447; feature: ENVO:00000209|ENVO:00000569|ENVO:01000036; material: ENVO:00002151; isolation source: viral sequences binned using virsorter ... | reverse complement strand
TATGAGTAATAGTACTACCACTAGCAAAAGTGACGTACTTACCATCTGCATCTCTAGTGAAACGTTGTATTATAATCTTGGCACCTGACGGTGGCTTAACAGAAGAAGTACCTATTTTAACTTTAGTACCATCTACCTTTGTCCATCCATATTGCTTAATTGTATTGGCAAGAGTTGGTCTCCTGGTTGCGCCTGTAGTTTCCTGTACATGGTCGTTACCAATTGCAGCACCAGCTGTTGCACCTTTTTCTTGAAATACTGGTACCCCAGCACCATAACCTGACGTGGCAGAGTCTATAACCCAGACTTCTAGATCATCGTCATGTAAAGTTGTTAGATTGTGTGTGTATTCATTTGAGTCGGTTCCTGTTCCAGCGGAACCTGCTAATTCAATTTTTGTTTGGTTTGTTGCCATTGAGTTTCAATGCAAAGGGTTGGTGCTTATTTTGGAAACTGGCTGACTAAATATTCTATACGGCTCTGGTCATAATTACCAGATTTACCGATATTTTTTTGTTCTCTCCTTACTGCTAAACGGGTACTTAAAATACCATTATCAAGTAATAGTTTCTGCATAGCTAATTTTTTATGCTTTCTAAAAACTTGAGACACAGCACTGTAGAATATCTGATCTTTTAATCTATAACCATCAGATTCTTTTAAGTCTAAATTCTTATATTGCGCTAAAGCTCGTTTAAATGCACGATGATTTATTACACCTTTTAGGTCTGCACGAAGCCCACCTGTAGCTAACTCTTTAGCTAGTTGTGACTGCTCTAAAGAAGATAACGGTTGTCCTTGATAAGTCCTTACTGCTTCGGGTAGGTTGAATCGAATAGCTTGTAGAGCTTCTTTCACTTCATCTCCTTCAGACTGAGTTATACCAATTGGAGATAAAGAATTAAATAGTCTCCATAAAGGTTGCTCAGGTCCATACCTTAGTTCTTTACCCGAACGGTCTTCTGATAGAATATCATATTTAGGTGGTATGGCTTGCTTAAATGCAGCATCTCTCCGTAAAACTAACTCAAGAAAAGTATTAGCTTCTCTTTGGTTAGAATCAACGATATCACCTATCTGACCCATTAAACCAGAGAATGGTAAGTGTGCTCTGAAATAACGTGAACCAGATCTCATTAAAAGATCTTCAGAAGTTTGTGGATTCATAAGTCTAGCTAGATCCTCAACACCAGACAACATAGATTGATCAACAATCACTGCTGCTGTCATATAGGTGAGTTTCTTCATCCACTCATCAGTCCGTTTTTCACCTAATAAATCTGAATAACCAACTACATTAGCTGTCGTACTAAAGAGAGTATTAAATATCTCTAGCTTTTCATAAGAAACATACTTATCCCCTACTTTGAAGGATTTTGGTTTGATACCGTTTAGTCTCCATAAATCAGCATCCTCTTTATTGACAGGCATATCACCTGTTATCTGTCCTGATAAGGCTGCTATCGTAGCAAGACCTATAACTGATGTACCCATCGCCATACGACCTTCCATGATCGCTAGTTCATATGGTAGATCCTCAGCTCTGATACCATATTTATATAGTAGAGCTTGAGATGGGTTTGTAGATTGACTTAACTTTAGAATATCGTGGTATTTATCTCTAAATAAGGCTAAAGGTGTGTGCTGGAAAGTAACATCAAGGTAATTAAAGCCAGTTCTAACGAACGGGAAGAAGGCTTTCATCCCCGGGATATTTGAAATTAGCTCAAATCCCTTGAAGTTCTCTTGTAAAGTCCGGGTCATAGCCGCTTCATCACCTGCCATGGAGGCAGCTTTATCTGAAACTACGTATTTCCCGTCTTTATTTAGTTTGAAAACTTCATCCCGGAACTGTTCCTCCGTGTTTTCTGCTATTTTTTGTAGCTCCTCTGTGGATAACAAAGCACGGTTATTGGAGTTTGCATCCCAAGCAGCGGCTGCTGCCCGTTGACGCATATACTGTCTACCAATAATAGTACGTGCAGCTGCGTCTCCAGAACCCATAGCATTAGCACTGTATTTAACAAGTGGACTTGTATTAAAATCCACGACCTTATCTAAAGCACCATAAGCTATTTTCTCTGCTTCACTGCCATAGGTTTCATAATGTTTCTTTAGACTCTTCCATTCTCTAAGATCACTTTCAAAATCAAACTTACCTTGATAGGTTTGATTCTGACGTTTTACACCTAAATCCCAGTTATATCTAGCCATCTGGATACTTTCAGCCCAGGCTTGTCCCATGTTCTGCATCTGAGCATTAGCAAGGAACATCTCCTTTTGGTTACCCCTTAGGGCAGCACCCATCCAAGCTTGCATAGGTCTTAACCTAGCTAGCATGTTTGTACCAATAATAGCTTTGACTGGTGTAGCAAATGAACTTAAAACAGAATTAAAGAAAGTACCTTGTAACTCCTTACGAACCCTACCTTTAATATGTACATCATCCATACGTCCACCTCTAAGCTGAGCACGGAGGTATTCATGGATATGCTCAAGGGTTCTTACTTTACCACCTGATAAAGCGTGAAGCTCCATTAAATCGTGTAACTCATCAGTCCGTGAGTCATTAATAAGAGTACGTAGTTCTGTGAAATACTCATCCATTTCTTGAGATATCTCACCTAGACTCCTCTGTTTCATATTCTGTAGAGTAGGTGATAGCACATACTGTTGTTGTGCTTTACCATCCAAACCCCACATCATACCCATTTTCTTATTCTCTGTTAGTAGTACTTTTAAACTATCAAAGAGAGTTTCAGCTTGACGACCAATAGGAGCGTTATCAGCAATAGTAAGAGTACCCTTAGCTACACCTTCTATTTGTTTAGCTAAAGCATTCATCACAAGAACGTTAGCTGCTTTCTGGGTAGGTGATATAGTTACGATAGCATTATTATTATCTGCATAGACTCTGTAAGCATCTGGTTTATCTAAAGCATTTCTGAAGTTAGTAGCAATATCACCACCCCCTTCAAGAACTTCTAATAATTCATTAGCTTGTCTAAGAACAGTTTCCTTTACTTCAGCTTCTGAAAGTCTATTATCAACGTTTTTGAATGCTGCATCAGATATATCATCTGCAACCTCTTCAACATATTTACGTATATTAGCGTCTCCACGAGACAGTGCTCTTAGGTAAGACTCAGAGATGATAGGAGTATAACTCTTACTTTCCCCACCTGACTTACGGGAATTAATAGTCTCTTGAAGGTGTTGTCTGACGGCACCCTCTGGTGCTACAACAGTAGCTTTCTCAGTTTGACTAAACCGATTTTCATTAACAAATTCCCCTAAAGGTCTATTAGAATCTTCTTCTATACGTTTAGTATTGCTTTGGATATCTTCATCCCAGATATCTTCAACTTCAGATCCTTTACCTTCAGCTTGTGACTTCAGTTCAGTAGCTCTTATAGCATCTTCATCAAGACCGCTTGCATTCTTAACAGCCCATTCATCGTACTCCTCTGGAGAGAGATAGGTACGCATGTACTCGTCCAATGGATCTGCACGAGACACACCGATACCTTGTTGATATTGGTCAACAGCCATTTCAGTACGACCAACTTCATCGCGTGCCATGTTTGCATCAAAGTCAGCCGCTGCTGTATCGTTACCAATTGCGTTCGCTTCATCTACAGTCTTACCTGCTTTACGTGCTCTTCCAGCTGCCCAGAAACCTTTGTATACTGCCCCGATAGCATGACCAACATAGTTAATACCAGCACCTGCAACAATACTTTTGAACCTAGCTGTCCAAGGATTATCCTCTGGAGCCACAGCTATCATATCTCCTATGATAGGCACTGCCCAAGGGATGTTCTCTTGTGCTAGATTCATTATATTAGCATGTTCTGAGCTACTAGATATAAGGTCTGCTATAGCACCTTCAGATCCTATCCTAGCTCCTGTCTGTATAAATTTAATATAACGTGACCCTTTAGCTCCTACACCCATAGTTTTAGCAAGTGCCATACCACGGGCAGCTACAAGAGGAACTCCTGCGGCACCAACCCCTACTCTCAGTAAAGCACCAGTACCAGCACTCAGTAGACCAAACTCCACTAAGCCTCTACCAAACCTACCTATAGCGGTTTTAGGTTGAGCATCTTCCCATAGAACATTACCTTTACTATCTTGGATTTTATCAGGAATTTGTAAGAAATCTGCATCCCCGTGTATATAGTTTTCATCAAAAGGGTTTTGAGTTTGATCAACAGGCTGTCCTAATAATTGATTTAATCCTGTTTTTAATGTATCTCCAGTTAACTCTGCAAAACCACCAACGCTTTCTACAGCATCGATAGTTCCTCCACCTACTATTGCAGCAGCTTCTTCGAGTGGGTTCACCCCTTCCTCTTTCTCCTCATCCCCTTGGGGCTGAGTTTGTTCTACTGGTGTAGGTTGTTGTGTTGTTTCAGCTCCACCCGTAGGTAGAGTACCAGAATCCCCGCCATTTAGAAGGCCTGACAGTTGACGTGCGCCTTCATTTAGATCTAGGTCTTCTAGGTTTAATTGTTGCGCCATAGTCAATTACCACCGAGTCCTTGATAATAGGAGTTTAAGAATAAAGTGTTGTTCAGTTGTGTATTAGGATCATTAGGGTCAGCACCTGTCCAGTCATTTAAGATACCTCGTAACATAACAGCAGTATTTTTACGAACCATTGTCTGTTGTCTGGTTCTCCGTCTAGTTGGTTGTGCTTTCTCTTGTTTATAAATTAAACTTTTAACTAAAAGTCCAGCAAGCTTGTCTTGTAATTTCTCATCTTGTAAGAATTTCTCTGCACCAGGCCATGCTCCACCAATTGATGTAGTAGAATATAGCTCTTTAGCAAGACCTAATGGTATACCATACTTACCAAGTCTTGTCTGATCATTATTATTAGTATCCGATCTCCAACGATAATCACCACCACTATCTTTTTGGACAGTATTCAAAATCATCGCTTCGTTAGGTCTTACAGGCTGACCATTCTGGAGAAGGAGTTGGTTAAGCTTCTCATCAACGATACGAGCTGCTGTTTTATTAGGTTTTCTAAAAGAATATCGACCATCTCCATCATCCAAGATTTTAGTTAATTCAAGTAATTCTCTAGGATTCTTGAAAGTCTTTTGCCATGCACTAGAACCTTGTGTAGCTTGGATTAGTTCTGGTGGTATGGGTTCATTAATTAGTTTACCTTCTTTATCCTTTGCATTATTAATACGTTCGATTTGATTTCTTAAAACATCAGCAGGCCATTCACCCATCTCAAGGGATGCTTTAATAAAATCAGCTGGTAATTCTCCTGTATACGTACGTCTACCTCTGGAGTCAGTGGTATAACCATTTTTCAAAACGTTCAATAACTGATCTCTAGTGAAGAATGTCTCACTTTTAGATATCGGAGAACCATCTGTATTCTTATCTCTTGCTTCGTTTATCTTTCTTAAGCTTACTTCCATTTCTAATCTAGCACGTTCCCTCTGGTCTCTTGCCCATATACTCTTTCTACCAGGAACAAGGTTGAAATCATTAGTTTCTTTGTTTCTTTCATACTTACCACCAGGTGCTGTTTCCGTTGGTAGTTCAGAATTAATAACTTCACCTGTTATTGAATCAATTAAATCTCCTTCATTTTGCAACTCTTCGATTGGAGCATCTTTACCCCTTTCCCCTGGAGGATACCTTTTAGCTAATACTCTATTTTTAATTTGCTCTGATTTAATCTCAAAGAGTTTTTCCATATCGACAGTCCAGGTTTCACTATCTCCTTGGATTGCCTGTTTTAATGCAGCGTTTGAACGATCAAGTGCTCCACCGTTATCTTCAGTACCATAGACATTCTCTACTAAATTGATACCACGTTTCTCTAAGAACTTATCAAGTGTCTCTTTATCTAGTAAATTAAGGACTTCTATATCTTTCTGGAACTCTTTACGATGAGTAGCTTCTAAATCTTTTAAGATTCGTGTACTTTCTTTAGCGTCATAGATTCTAACAGACCCATCTTTGAAGTCCATTATCTCAGCTAAGATTGAGGTATACGCACCATTTCTGTTAGCATGGTCCCAGAATTTTTGGTATTCTCCCTCTGGTATTGTTCCACCGTTCTTCAGAATTTGAGTCCATTTATATTTGGTGGTGTTCTGTATATCCTCTTGTTTTGTAGAAGTAGTACTCCATCCAATCTCCTTACTTTTAGTTTGTATTTCAGCTGTGCCTATACCAGCTATCTGGGTGTTATCACCTATACCAACCTGATTACTGGTCCAGTATTTGTTAATAGAAAATCGGCTGTCATCAAGATCGGCAAGGGCTATACCCTTAGGATACCCTTTATGACCGTGGAGTATCATCTGACCATTATTACCACTAAGAAGTGCATCTATCTTTTCTCTAGCTGCAGGTTTATCTTGAGCTTCATTATACCATGAGTCAAGTAATTTCTTCACTGTATTTCTAGCCAGTGCATCTGGATTATCTTTTCCTTGTGCTCTATACCCTCTAGCTAGATTAAGGAAAACAGTATTTAACTGACCCTGGAAATCAGCAGCATCTTCACCTGTCTCCGGGTCCCATCCATGGAACGAAGCTAAAAATTGTTCACCGGTATCACGTATAAGTTCATTAGCTCGTTCTTGAGAAATCTGAGTTTCTACACCTAATAACCATTGTTCTCTTATTGATTCTGCTCGGTCACCAACTACAGCACTAACGAGACGATGATCAACTCCTGCTATATTAGCAGCTCCTCTGAAATCATCTTCTAGAGATTCAGCTATAACTTGAAACTGTCCTGAACTAAGAGCTGTTGCACCTGTAAATTCCTTACCATTATACGTATACTTTCTTTCATCATCAAGTAGAGCTGTATCTAATGATTTCCTGAAAGATGGTAAGCCCATCTCCATTAACTTTATTTGTAGAGTCGCTAGTTCAGTTTTATTTAAGTTCTCAACATACTCTGCATATTCCTTTAAACCTAACTCCCTTGCTTTGTCGGCAAGGCTAGCTCTTTCATTTTTAATTTTATGTTTATTTTTATAAAACTCTTGAGACTGTTCTTTTAGTGCAACCCTTTCTTCAGGTTTTAATGCAGAAAATCTCTCTCTTTCTGTTTTAACATCAGCCCGTTCTTTAATTTCTAAACCTTGTTTGAGGGTTTGACCAAGTAGCTTCTCCATTGCTGGGCTAACTTGTTTAAAGAAATTAACTTTCTCTTGATCTAAAGCAGCAAGGTTTTTATCCCAAGCAACTAAAGAAGCTTGGTAGTCTTTACCCCGCTGCTCCATGTCTTTAATGAAGGCGTTATCTACTTTATCTTGCTCCCTAGCTTCAGCATATAATGCTTTAGAAGGATCAGCTACAGTACGACCTTTAAAGGAGACCCGTTGTGTTTGTCTTTGATATGGCATAATAGGTTAACCTCCTCCTAAGGCTTTTGAAAGGTTCTCATTACTGTCAATAGTACTGTAAGTACCTAATCCAGTAGAAAGACCACCAGCTGCGGCACTAATCATACCACCCATTAGACCAAGACCAGATGGACCTTGTACTTTAGGTTGTTTAACTGGTGCAAAGCTTGCATAAGGTGCTACAGGTTTAGATGGTAGTTTATTAAAGGCAGCGGAATCAGCAGAATACTTATCAAGATCAATACCACGTTCAGCTATATTGAAAGCTACAGTAGCATCTCTCCATTTAGCATTAAGTGCAGCTTCTTCAAAGCCAAGCTGACGTTCTTGATCCATTAAGTTAAGTAGTAGAGATTGACCTGATTGCTGACCACTAGCTAAGACAGCGCCTTGTGCTTGGATTGATTTAACTAAAGCTGATTGTTTTTCAAAAGCTATCTCAGTACCTGTTTCTTTAAGATTTTGTTGATTAGCAATACTTGCTCTAATCTGTTCCATTTGGTTCAGCTGCTCTTGTCTAGCTAATGTCTCTTGTGCTTTTGCGTGAGCTTCCAGTCTACGTTTAAAAGCGTCACCTTTTATCTGATCTTTTCTCGCAGCAATAGCTAGTTGTTGTTGGTAGTTTCGTTCATTAATTAAGTTTTGCCTGTCGGCTGCAGCTTGAGCAGCTTGATGCTGCGCTTGAGCCTGCATCATACCACCAGCTGCGGAAGCGACACCACTAGCAATACTTATTGCGGTGATTGGTTCGCACATAGTTTTATAAATTCTATAAGAGGAACACCATTAGTCACATGGTAGTTTATAAACTTGAACTTCAATAACTTCAGTAGTTTAATATGAGCTTCATTCCGCATGTCTGCATGGTTATATACATAAGGATTAGGTAGACCATCTACCCAGCGACGTGCTTCTCTGACAAATGTATGTGGGTACTCTGTGCTGGCCTCAGTACAAAGCATCCATATAATATTATCAGGTGACACGCCCGCCACTCCGGCAGCCTTGCCGTTGGGAACCTCAAAATAAACTGAGCTTCCATATGCGGAATTGTAAAAAGCTTGGACACACACTGCTTCTGCACAGTATCCAGATAATTGTTCTGCCTCACGTCGGTCTTCCCAACGCAAGTTTTGCCCCACACTCAGAGCTAACTCAGGAGTGCAGGGCTTGATAAACTTACTTTCGTACATGTCGTCTGGTGTTATACCTTCCATCCCAGCTAGCTGAGAGTAAGGAGGTGGAAAAGGGGTCGGGGATTTTAAGCTGTAATTTATATTTATCGTTCTTCCTCTGGATCGGAACCCTTACTGACTTATTAAGGACAGCAGGTGGTTCACTGTATTGACCTGTACCTATTGTCATACCAGATTCATACAAAGTATAATCAGATATATCAGAGTAGATAGAGGATAGATTAAATTCCATGGGTCCAGAAACACCCAGTTCAAAATTTACTCCAGAAATTCTTAGGTCACCATTAAGATCTCTAGCTTCACCTATGGATGGGTAGAAGGTGGGGAACTCAATTGTGGTTTCATACCTATAACCTATAGCTGCTCTGTTAGTACCACTACTTAAATCAATTGCAAACTTAGCAGTTGTACCACTAGAACTACTATCAGCTTGAACTACAGCACCAGCTTGATCTCCAGACAAAACTACAAGATAAATCTTAGTCCAGTCTGCAGGTTGGTGTCCAATAGTGATTGATGTTAGATCATTTGTAGGTGCTGAGAAACTACTCACAACCTCCATATAATCTAGACATGCTTCAAACCATCGGCTGGTGTTGAGTTTACTAGGGGTATCTGATCCTAATTGATAAGCTCTGTTAGCTCCTGCAGCATCCACACGGTTCGTTACAAACTCATGACGACTCAGGATATACTCATTGTTTGTCTTAGTGACAGTGTAGAGGTTACCAGCTGTATAGGCTGCATGTTGCAGTTCTCCAGTGAGAGTCCATGTGAACCAAGATGACTGTGCTCTTTGGTTATCAGCACCGTCAAAATACTTATAAATATAAAGACCATTATCTCCTTTCTTACCATAGGTGACAAGACCAACAGCAGGTGAACATGCAGCTATGGTTACATCACTAGGTATTAACTCGGGTATAACTCTTGTTTGTTCTATAACTTTAGGTGGTGAACCATCATCTATTACAGCTGCCTCAAAGGCTCTAGTATAAGGACCAACTGTAGATGCCCACATAACTGTAGTACCTAAGTCAACTGGCTCTATACTAGCATCACACTCATAGTCAGACATCTTCTTTAATCGTACAGTCTTAGAACTGTAGATGTCTGATTCTGTAAAGAGTAAGAACTGTGCAGTATCACTGAATAACATGATACCTTTCTGTACTGGTAAGACGTGCCTAATAAAAGCAGGTCTTATATCTGACATTCCTATATCAATAGGGTTATCATCAGAGTTGGTTATCGCAGATACAGAGAAGAAATTAAAGTAATCTCCTGGTTGACTGAGTACAATCTGTTCGTCAGCAACTAAGGCTAACCTATTTCTGTGGAAAAATATTTTAGATATTTTTTTACCAAGGAAGCTAGGCATAGGGTTGGTAGTCATATCACCAACCTCTCTGTTAGACCACTGTACAGCCCCGTCACCAACAGTTATAGCACTGAACTCAAACCCGGTGATTTGACCTGCAGCATTAACACTAGATACCAGTTTATGTGGCATCTTATTTATATCAAAACCTAGGTCTTGAGTAGTGTCATCAGTAGTACCATCAGTATTGAAGTTCAATCCATTAGGTCTAGCACACTCTACCCATTTACCTGGGCCAATATTTTCACCTGAATCTGTATCAAACCGAAGGTAATAATTATCAGCTTCTGTGTTCTCAGAGTTTGATATCCTAACAATATAACCTTTTCTACACTGATTAGGTAATCGACTAATATCTGTACATGTTTTACTGATGACAGTCATACCTTCATTAAGGGTACCACCTAAGAAATTCACTTCATCAGCTTTCGTTCCATGAAGGAAGATACCATTACCTACAACGGATGCACTAACCTGATCTAGTTTAGTGTTGACTTTATCAACAATCTTTCTAAGCATGACAGTCATACTTAAGTTGCCGTCATCAGGATTATCTGGTGATCTGTAGTAAGCGTAGGTCTCATCATCGTTCTTGGTTTCATAAGTTGTGAACTCTTCAAAACCAGCACAATAGATTTTCCAAGTTATACCTTCAATCTGAATACTATCTAAGAGAGTACCTTTACCACTATTATCAGATGTATTTAAAGAATCATTTGCATAACGTCCACCGTAGTTCAATGTAGTAGTAGCGGTATATCTAGTTTTATACCTAGCTACATACCCAAGGAAGTTGGAAGCTCTACGTCCACCAGCATCGTCACCACCTGAACCACCTGATATATCCGAGTCCCAGGTTTTCTCCTGTTGATAGATGTAACTGTGTGCATTAACTACAACATGACCGGTAGCTTGTCGTTTACATCCTGAAGGGTTACTACCATCAGCACCCCATTCCTTCTGACCTGAGTGTTTCTGTTGCTGCTGCCCAGTAGGATCTGTATTAGCATTTGAATCCGAATCATCAGGTGTATCAGTGTATCCCGCGGTAGATTGCTCATCAGTTGCTGTAGGAAAGGTATCAAAAGTCTGACTATCAGTATCATCTTTAAATACTTTAACAGCTGTAACTCTCCTGAATGTTTGTGTATCAGGTACACTACCTGTATACAATATATACTCAGTATTGTAAGCTAGGGTATCCATCCTAGCAAAAGCGTAGTCACCTGATTCTATGGGAGCATCAACAGTACCAGACTTATCTGTAGCTATATTAGGGTTAGCTATGATAGTTGTGTCTTGAATAGTCTGTACAGCATAAGGTGTTTCAGAACCTGATGCTTGAGCAAGATAGTTTAATGGGTTTGAACCACTAGTAGTTACGTCTACCTCTACACCAGTCTTTAAGTTCCATGCTTTGATGGTACCAGCTGATGTACCTGGGGTAATCTGTATTAAATATTTAGCATCCTTCTGTCTAATTATATTATAGTAATAACCACCACTTGTTACGTTGTCCAGCTTCTTAACGAATTCACCAGGGGGTCTCTTAGTTAAGCCGAAGGTAACATCAGGTAGTGCATTATCACACACTCTGAGCTGACCTGGAAATTTAATTGTGTCAGGCTGTTGTGAGACCCCACCTAAAAAGTTTGGAATCCGTTGGTTGATTGCTGCCATCGCTACCTATTAATAACTTGATAAGGTCTGTAGACACTAGCGGGGTTTGTTCTATACTCTTGGTTACTGAAGATATTATGGTCAGCTACGCGGGTGTCGTACTCCACGGCTAATGCCCTTGCAAGCGCCTCATCGGTGCCAATGAGTTCAGCTGCCTTAGGGTCACTTACCATGCGGTTAGAGGCGATCCTCGAAGCTCTGATGGTTATGTAGTCCTTGAACACCTGAGGTAGATCTTCAAAGTCTATCATCCATATAATATCACAGTATAATTTATTCTCGTTTACATTGTCAAAGTTATATCGGTGCTCAACTTTGTCATATAGTTTTGTAACACCGTTATCATTCTTGCGTACCACGTTGAAGTGATCACCATGCCTAGAGTGACTAAGGTCTATTTCTAGTACATTAACTGGTACCAGACAATGCTTACTAGAGTCAAGAGATATTGGATATTCATGTTCTGTATTAAACACCCACCCTTCGGCTTGAACCTCACGGCAAACTTGCCTAAGAGTTGACTGAGCAATAGCCACTTCAGGACTTTGCGGATCAGAAATTGTGTTTACAGGTGACTCTCCAACACTCATTAGTATTGAGTTTACAGCATCCAGTTCGGTGGACGCGCCATAAGAGATTGTTGCCATAAGAAAAAAGGGGTACCGAAGTACCCCCATATGAGTGAAAAATATAAAGCTTAGAAAGCGGAAGGCTTGGTTGCAGTACCAGCGTACAACTCAACACAAGCAGCAGGGTTGAGGTAGTCAGCACCCATAGCCATGCGTCCGAGGATCACATCGCCTTGGTAGATTACTGATACATCACCACTTGTTACTTGAACTTGAGGTCCGATAGCTTCAACAACACCAGCACCTTCACGCTGGAAGATCAATCCGCAGGAGTTTGCGAATTCAGTTTCTTCACCGTACTCGTTGTTGATACCAGCTACATCATTTGCAGCATCTTCAACAGCAGCACTTACGAAGGAACCTGTGTTACCAGGATCTGTTACGTTAGTATCTACTGTATCATCGTTACCAGAGGAAGGCTTGTACTTCGTACCATACTTACTGAAGAACGGAATGTTCATTGACTTGAACAGTTTGATTCCAGCAATCTCAATAACGCCTGTACCAGACTGCAAGGCTGAACCTTGTACGTCACGGTTAACAAGTCCGTTAGCGATAGCGCCAGAACTTACATCGTTAATCAATGCATAGTACTGTCTTGGTGAGATAACACCAACACGACCTTCAGCACTGACACCCTTTTCATCGAGTGCAGCTGCGGCATCGTAGAAAGCAGACACAAGGTTAGAACCAACTAATGCATCATTAGCATCAGCATTGGTACCAACACGGATCTGAGTTCCACCTGGTTCTACCTTATTTGTGGCAGATACAGGGCTAGCCTGACGAGCACCACGGGATAGAGCACGGAAGATTAGACGGTCATACTTCTCAGCGAGAGCGAAACCGATCTTCTTAGAGATCTCTCCACGTAGCTCGTAGTGAGCCAGAGTTTCATCAAGGTCATACACGAATGCAGAGCTGATCAAGAGGTCATCCATTTGGATGGTCTTCTCAGCCACTGGCAGAGCGTTCTCATTACCTAGGATTGGTTCTCCTGGGACATGATAAGCCGCTGACATGCGACCTGTGTAGATGAACTGTAAAGATTTTCCATTCTTAAGTGTACGCTTGGTGACTAGATCACGAGCGATTGTATTAGTTTGGAATCCTTTGAACAGCTCTCCACTAAACAGCTTTAGGTAGGTTCCATACTTGGTATCATAAGCAGTACTCAGAGCCAACGGAGTTGACGCGGTACTGTTAATCCTACCTAACGCGGTAGTTAAAGCGTTAGTCATTTGTAATTAAAAGTTTTAAAAAAGTATTTCTTACTCTGTACAGAATTGTTTGATCATTTGTTGTGGTCTATCCCACCGTCTAGACGGCAAGAGGTATCCGCGTACGGGCTCTTACCAAAGAAAAAGGGGTCCGACTCTGAGGTGCCCCAGTTCCAATCACTCTCCTAAGAGAGCTTCTTCAAGAGACTGTGGCTCCCACTCTTCAGGGACCACCACTTCTTCAGCCTCATTGTTCATGTAATCATCAACCGACTTAGCAAACTTTTGCTGTGGGGTTGGATCTTTAATTTTAATCTCCATTACTTAGATGCAGTTACTTTCTTTGTTGTTTTAGCAGGTGTTAGCTGCTTGACTTGAGATTCAAGATGGGCCAAGCTATCCGATAGGCTTGATTTTCTGCGACTGTAGGCAGCTTCAAGCTCTTTTTGTTGGTTTTGGATGGTTTGAATTTCTTCATTGTACTGCCTAATACGGAGATCGTTTAGCTGGTCTTCCGAGACGACAACAACTGTCCGTACCGGCGGTGTCAACATATAGTCAAATAGTGAATACATTAGTAATCAATTTCACAAGGTGGGCAAGATCTACAGTGCTGATGTTCTTTCATATGTAGACCTTCGATAAAAATAAAGATGGAAAGGAGTCCGAAGACTCCTAACCATAGTTCATTGAACTTCATCAGAAGCTGTACTTGACACCGACCTTGGTTGCCCAGGCGTTGTCATCGTCTGTATCAGAGTCTGCTGTAAGTAGTGCTAGCTCTCCATAAACATCTACCTTTTCAGTAGCAGCTATAGAGCCACCGACTTTACCAGAGAATCTGGTGTCACCTTCATCAGCTCCATCTACTGCAACGATGGCTGGACCACCTTGTACATAGAATGATGCTGAATCGTTACCACCTTCATATCCTACATGGACGTCGGTAGTGGTACTGGTGTAATCGTTTCCGGTGAGCGAAGAGTTTGCCTCCACGTTCAAGTATACACCAGCTGTTGCAGGTGTAGCCAGGGCTGCTGAAGCAGTCAGTGCTGCAAGTGCAATAATTTTCATAATTGTTTAAATAGTTTTGGTATAAGGAATACCGCGATACTTTAGGTGGATCTTTTTCATGATCTTCTCCAAGTACCTAACCCCCGTTCCATGATTAGGTTGCATGCGTCCTGTGATCAGGATGAACGGACGCGGTAGTTAGAATATTCCAGGAATGATTTGTCCTGTGAATATGTAAGCGCCTAGAGCAGCCACAAATCCAATCATAGCAAGCTGACCATTAACGCGCTCTGCATTCTCAGAGTAGTTGATAGCTTGTACTCTTACTTGTGGTTCTCTTGGAAATACGTTACTCGATTGTGTCATTAAAAGTTGTAATAGATTAATGGCCGAGGATGATAGGTCAGGTCGGCGCTAACTATTTAACCAACAGTAATCGGTTTAGCCGCTAAGTCTAGTGGGAAGTTGTGAGCGTTTCTTTCATGCATTACTTCCATACCTAAGTCGGCACGGTTAAGTACATCTGCCCAGGTAGGGACAACCTTACCACTGGAATCAACAATCGATTGGTTGAAATTAAAACCATTAAGGTTGAACGCCATAGTAGCTACTCCCATACTGGTGAGCCATATGCAAGTGACGGGCCAAACAGCAAGGAAGAAATGAAGAGCACGGCTATTGTTAAAACTAGCATATTGGAAAATGAGTCTCCCGAAGTAGCCGTGTGCGGCGACAATATTGTAGGTCTCTTCTTCCTGTCCGAATTTATATCCATAGTTCTGAGACTCAATTTCAGTAGTCTCTTTAATGATGGAACTAGTGACCAACGAACCGTGCATAGCACTGAACAGAGAGCCACCAAATACCCCCGCAACTCCCAACATATGGAAAGGATGCATAAGGATATTATGTTCTGCCTGAAAGACAAACATAAAGTTGAACGTTCCTGATATCCCCAACGGCATACCGTCAGAGAAACTTCCTTGCCCGAAAGGATATACCAGGAAGACAGCAAAGGCTGCCGCAACGGGCGCTGAATAAGCAACACAAATCCAGGGTCTCATCCCTAGTCGATAACTAAGTTCCCATTGGCGTCCCATGTATGCTGCGATACCGATGAGAAAGTGGAATACAACGAGTTGATATGTTCCTCCGTTATATAACCACTCGTCGAGGGTTGCAGCTTCCCAGATTGGGTAGAAGTGAAGACCGATTGCATTAGACGACGGGACAATTGCTCCCGAGATGATGTTGTTTCCATAAAGTAATGATCCTGATACGGGTTCGCGGATGCCGTCGATGTCTACAGGAGGTGCAGCGATGAAGGCGATGATAAAAGCTGTGGCAGCTGTAAGTAGACAGGGGATCATTAGGGTACCGAACCATCCTACATAGAGGCGGTTCTCAGTACTTGTAACCCAGTCACAAAAGCTTTGCCAATTGTTATTTGGTTTAGTTAATGTGGCTGTTGACATTATTTTTTCTTTTTAGGTTTAGGTTTGTAAGGATACTTCTTACCATTAACGTAAGGCATAGCTATACTCCAGGTAACCTGGGTCCAGTCCTCTTTAAGAAAGCTTCTTTCTCATGAGGGTTTGTTGTTTTACTTCCCTTATTATAAAGCTTCTGAGTTTTACCTGCAGACTTATGTGAGAAGGGGTTGATATCAAATGTTTTAGACATTCAAATTAGATCGTTCAAGTTTACGTTGTACATCTGCACGTACTGCAGGGTCTCTATCATACTCAGGGTTGTTCATATCACGTACGACTTCTGCCATACTACGATAGACATCTCCTGTGTTATCAGATGCTTTACCTTGTACTAGGTTGGAGTCACGTCCAACAGCATCTTCATACTGTCCCATCAATGCTTTAACTGCAAAGGTTACAGCAGCTTTGTTGCCAGTCTCAATGACTTCATCAAAGTTATTAGCATCAGCATCAGACATGTTATCACTAGCCCAGTTCATGAGCTGTTCATAGCCATCTTTACCACCTGCTATACCATGCACCTCTGCTATCTCAGCATCAGATAAGGTAGCAGCCTCAGCTTGTGGTTGTATACCTGTCTTCTGACGGACACCTTCTAAGTATGAGTCAACTAAACCTCTAGTTAAACCAGCTGTTTCTAGTTGTTGGTACATCTCATCAGTGAGACTACCCTCATTCTTAGCGAAGTGTTCATTCATAGCAAACGGATCTATCTCAGAGTTCTGAAATATATCAGAGAGCTTCTCGCCATAAACTTCTTTAGCTGTATCATAGTTTACAGAACCATCTTCAGTATAATACTGTGGTGGTTCTTCAGTTGTTGTTTCAGGCTGAGCTTCTTCTGTACTAGTCTCACCTTGTTTCTTCTGTAGTTCAAGGTAAGCTTTCTCTAACTCCTCAGCGTTCTTGTACTTACCAGCTAATAGATTTTGCTGTTCAGTTATCAGCTTCTCACCTTGCTCTAGAGTTTCGTTGTCTCTAGCCTCGGCTTCTGCTATAGCGACAGGATCATTAGCTGGATCATAAGTGATTGTTTCTGCCATTGGTTACTGTGGTGGTGGAGGTGCGGCGGCTGCGCCAGCGGCGGCTTGTGTCATAGCTGGTAACGCTTCCATTAACTGATCGTTCTTAGTTGGATCCATCAATGGTGTACCTGCTAACTGCCCAGCTTGATCAGTCAAGGACTGCATCATCTGTGCTTGTTGTGCTTGTTGTTGCTCGGCTTGTTTCTCTTCGACAGACTTAACCAAGTTAAGAACGTCAATACCTTGAGCAGCAGCAAGACGCTTAACAGCTTCATCAGGATTCAATAGACTTGCTAGTGCTTCCGGTCCCATTGTCTGTGCAATGGTAGTGATAAACTGTACGAGTGCATCTCTATCACCAGCTCTACCTAGTGCATTAATACCAGCTACAATAGTAGGTCGTACTAAACCCTTAGGCAACGCAGGGATCTGCTTAGATCTAGTGAGCGTATGCATCTTGCGGTTAAGATATGGAATCAAGAACTCAGTAGTCAACAGTGAGAATAATCCACCTAACTGCTGTTCTAATTCCATCTGTGTCATACGGACTTCCTCTGCGGTAGTCCTCTCTGACTGACGTACATTAAGTACGAGGAATGCTTCTGATAATCTCTTCTCTAGTACATTGACTAGCTCAAAGGCGGTACGGAAGTCAGCAGTTTTACCTACTTGAACCACACCTACATCATCAGGTCTTCCTTGTATGATAGCAC
>VTLG01008083.1_pt1 | contig 17754 bp, 19 predicted proteins | sample 4694571 | NCBI WGS metagenome assembly VTLG01 (sample SAMN12604809, study PRJNA352737) | marine metagenome | biome: ENVO:00000447; feature: ENVO:00000209|ENVO:00000569|ENVO:01000036; material: ENVO:00002151; isolation source: viral sequences binned using virsorter ... | reverse complement strand
AGTAGCTGCAAGTACCTACCAAGCTGATACAACTTCTAAGTTTAGTATTTGTACTTGGACAGGAACAGATGATACTGCCGCAGCAACCATAACACATGGGTTAGGTGTTGCACCAGAATTTATAATAGTAAAATGCAGAAATGAGGCAAGTACAAATTGGACTATTTATCATCACAAAAATACAGCATCACCAGAAACAGATATTTTAGAATTTGATTCGGGTGCAACAGCAGACAATGATAGATTTAATGATACTGCTCCAACGTCAACAGTTTTTAGTGTGAATGCTAGTTCAGGTACAGTAAATGCAGAGAATGACACTTATGTAGCTTATTGTTGGGCGGGAGTACAAGGTTATAGTAAATTTGGCAGTTATGAAGGAAATGGAAGTACAAATGGAGCATTTATTTATACAGGATTTAAACCTGCTTGGGTATTACTAAAAAATACAGAAGCAACAGAACATTGGATTTTATATGATACAAAAAGAAATACATTCAATGTAATGGGTAACAAACTATCTCCCTCTGCTAATAATACTGCACCGAATGGAGCGCCTGGATTAGGAGATGCAGCATATAATATGATAGATATGTATTCAAATGGTTTCAAAATGAGATCAAATAATGCAGGTTCAAACAGCGATGATGTAGCATATATTTACGCAGCTTTTGCCGAAGAACCTTTAGTAACATCAGGTGGAGTACCTGCAACCGCAAGATAAATAGGAGAAATAATTATGTGGGCATCAGTAGAATCAGGAAATGTAACAGAGGTCTATACCAGACCTAAATCATTAATTATAGGGGATGTAAGATATCCCAGAAATATTTTTGAACTTTGGACAGAAGCTGAGTTACAGGCGATTAACATTTATACTTGTATTGTAGATAAAAGAAATTGGAAAGACTCAGACTATTATCAAAATACAGCAGCAACTTATGCTTATAAAGCAACAGTAACTATTAATAGTGTTACTTATAAAAAAGTTGTTACTGAAAGCTATGGAACAGCTACTGCTAAATCATTAACAGATGTATTATATACAGCAACAGATGAGAGTAATGGTTTAGGTACAGAAGGAGAAATAAAAACTCGCGGACTTAAACCTAGAAAAAAAGAACAAATTAATAATCAAGCTAATAGTTTGTTATCAGAATATGATTGGTATACTTTAAGAGCTGCAGATGGCGGTACAGCAGTTCCTAGTTCGGTAGCAACTTATCGTACAGCAATTAGAACTAAAGCTAATGAAATGACTACTGCTATAGATAACGCAGCCAATGTAGATGCGTTGGCAGCTTTGTATGTATACAATGACGCTACTCCACCTGTTAGACCATTAGGCGAGTTTCCAGATAAACCAACTTTATAATATAGGAGAAAATTATGTTAATAATGATAGCGCTAATAATTAGTGTAATAGTAACGATTGCATCAGCAATAGCAGCTTTAACACCTACGCCAAAAGATGACAAATTTATAGGTAAACTTTATAAGATTGTTGATGTGTGTGCTTTAAACATAGGAAAAGCTAAAGAAGAAGCACCAAAAAAATAATGGCAACTGCTAAAGATGCTTTAGCAGCCATTGAAGCACATGAAAGAGAGTGTAAAGCTCTTTACAAAAGTATCGATGCAAGACTAGAAGCAGGCTCTAAAAGATTTGATAAATTAGACACTATGCTATGGGCGGTTTATCCGTTTATAGTGGCTACAGTTGTAATTGCAAAATTTACATAGGAAAGATTATGAATGATGACAGAGGTAGATTTGGTGGTGATATGGACAGAAATGAGGTTGAGATTGACCTCAATAAGTTCATGGAACTTTTACAAGAAAAATCAACTTTAAAAGACAGGATAAGAGAACTCGAAGATGAAGGCATGAAAAACCCACATCAAAGATGGATTTTTTTAGCTCAAGCAGTAGATAGTTGGCGAATATTCCCAAGAGCTTTTTTAACTGTTTATATTTTTCTCCTTTATTATACTGTGATGTGGTTCATGGAATTGACAGAACCATCATTTGAACAGTCTGGTTTAATCTCAGTTATCGTAGGTGCAGGCGCAGCTTGGTTCGGACTTTATGCAGGAACTAGCGGTTCTTCAAAAAGTTTTAAGGGCGAAGATAAAAAATAATGTATGAATACAGATGTTCAATAGAAAGAGTTGTGGATGGTGATACTGTAGATGTTACTATCGACTTAGGGTTTAAAATATTTCATAAAGCAAGAGTAAGGCTTTACGGAATAGACACACCTGAATCAAGAACCAGAGATAAAGACGAAAAAGCTAGAGGTTTGCTTGCAAAAAGCTATATTGTTGACAAAGTTGAATCTACAGAAAATATTATTATACGCACCAAGAAAGACGCTAAAGGCAAGTTTGGCAGGATATTAGGCGAATTAATAGTCGATAATACTAATTTAAACGAAGCGATGATAAGCAAGCACTTGGGTGTTGCTTACTACGGACAAAGTAAAGAAGCTATAGAGGCTGAACATTTAAAAAATAAGGAAATTTTAATAAATAACAACGCATATCAACCCGTTATATAAATATGGAAAAGAAGATTTACCAGTTAATGGTTTTTGGGGTAACTTTATTATTAAGTTTTAATAGCTATGCTGCAGAAAATGAACCCGAAAACCCTGATTGTACTGCTGGTACTGAGTTTTGTGAGCAAAATTCGTTAGATACTACGAACAATACTACGACAAATAATACGAATACCAACACCAATACCAATACGAATACAAATACCAACACGACAACGACTACTAGCACAGCAACTAATACGAATGCCAATACGAATGTCAACACGAACACGACAACGACAACAGCAACCAACACGAATGCCAACACTAATGTCAACACGAACACAAGCAATAACACTAATGTAAATACCAGTACAGCAACGAACACAAATAACAACACTACGACTGCGAATAATACGAATGTAAATACATCAACAGCGACTAATACCAATGTGAATACGAACACCAGTAATAGCACAGTCAATAGCACAGTTAATTCAACTAATAGCAGTACAACAAATAATACGAATACCAGCACCAACACGAACAACAACACGAACACCAACACCAGTACCAGTACCTCAAATAACACCAATACCAATACCAATGTGAATCAATCCACATCTGACTCAAATGTTAAAACTGATAATACGAATAGGAACGAAAACAATACTAAATCTGATAATACGAATAGAAATATTAATGAATCTAATACTACGCAAACGATTAAACAGGAGATAGAAACTAAGGCTCCACCAGCTTCGGCAATAGCGCCAAGTATAATGTCGTATTCGCAAGACCTCTGTACGACTGGTCGTTCAGGTGCTTTTCAAGGACAGGTCTTTGGTATATCTGGTGGTAGAACTATCACTGATGAGAATTGCGAAAGGTTAAAGCTGAGTAAGTACATTTATGATATGGGTATGAAGGTGGCTGCGGTATCTATACTTTGCCAAGATGAGAGGGTATTTCAGGCTATGGAAATGGCAGGTACGCCTTGCCCATATATGGGTAAAATAGGAAAGGAAGCCTCAGAGGGTTGGAAAGCAAACAGAACTGCAAGACCTGATTACAAGATGAAAAGAAAACAATTTATTAAAGCGTGTAAAGACACTAAGCACGTTCAAGGAAATTTAGATGGTCTTAGAAAAAGTAGGTGGGATTGTGTAAATGAATGGAACAAAGAAGCAACGAACTAATTCTGACTCTAAAAAAGGCTATTGGGGAGAACCTATAGAGCCTGAATATGGTATATTTTTGTGGACAATAAGCGTTATTATTATAGGGTTGCTACTTTTTTCAACTGGAACTAAAGCTGACTATATTTATGAAGGCAACCAGCCTCTATATGATTTACAAACTAATTCAGCAGGGTCAACAGGGTTAGGATCAAACGATGATTCAGTTTCAGCAGCCTTCGATTTAGGTTTTACTTTTACCTTTTATGGTAATGATTTTACCAAAGCAAGAATGGCTACTAATGGTTGTTTGCACTTTAACCTGACAGGCAGTTATTGTGGGGATTACACACCTGATCCGTTGCCTCAATACACTAATACTTTATTTCCATTCTGGACTGACCTGATAAAAGATGGCGGTTCGGCTATGAGAGCCAAAGCCTTTGATGACTACACTATATTTGGCTGGTATAACATGAGGGAATATAATCGTGCTAATTCTGATAACAGTATAGAAGTCTGGTTATATCCCAATAATACTTATGAGTATCGCTATGGCGAATTAGACATTATCTCCCATGATGTCTTGATAGGGGAACAGGGAAGTTCCTCACAGATTTATACTTACCATTTCTTTGACGAGTGTAGTACAGGGACTACTAATATAGCGGGAACTTGTGTTAGCTACGATTGGAACTCTAGCAGTAATGCAGTGAATACTTTACTGGAAGATGGCGGTTCCTTGTATGGAGATGGCACAGATCAATCGGCTTGTGCAACCACTCCTTTAACTTCAGTAAATTGTGCTGGTTACGCAGCAGCTTATCTGGCTCAACAATGTGCATTAAATTCTTTACACAGTGAAAGTTGTGATGGTTACGCAGCAGCTTATTTAACACAACAATGTAATATCACTCAGCTTTATAGTCAGGAGTGTCCTTCTTACTGGAGTGCTTATGATGACCAACAGTGTGAAGATGACCCTCAATACAGTCCTTCTTGTGCTGGTTATACGACTGAAGCATCTGTAGCGTACTATGTTGCAGAAGAACAATTTGACTACGGCTATGAAGAAAACTACGGCTATGAAGATGAATATTGGGTTGATGATGACCCATACGCAGATATGTATTTTACTGATGCTGAATGGTATGAAATAGATTTAGAAGAATTTGGGCAAACACAAGTAGATGAATGGTATGGTACTGATGTTTCTTTTAATGATGACGGCTGGATAGAGTGGGATAGTTCTCCCCTAGAAACATGGGAAGAATTAGAAGTACAAATGGAAATCTATGATGAATTTGTAGAAACTTATGAATATGTCGAAGAAGTTTATTTAGTTTCCTACGATGAGTTTGAACCATCTCCTTTGCCTTTTGATACCAGTGAAGAATTAATAGAGGAGTTTGTCTTTCACGAAACTGTTTTAGTAGAAGATTATGAGGACTTAGAAACTTATATAGAATTTGAAACTATAGAAGAACTGGACGAGTGGTATGAAGAAGAACTTGCACAATTAGAAGAAGAAATCTTTGAAGAAGAATTAGTAGCCGAAATTGAAGAAATACTAGAAGAACCTGAAGAAGAATTTATAGAGGAAGTTTTTGAAGAAGAAGCGGTAGAAGAAATATTTGAAGAAATAGAGGAAGAACGATTAGCAGAAGCAGAAGAAGAAATCTTAGAAGAAAGGGAAGCCTTAGTAGCTGAAGAAGAAGAAGAAAGGAAAGGAGGAATAACGGCTGCCCAATTAAACGTAGTAGCTAGTACCATACAGGCAGCTTCTAATAGTGTTTCAGGCACTACCGCAGGGACAACATCACGAACAGGTGGTTGGGGTTCTACGAGTTCAGGAGGAAGTGCCTCTAGTTATGGTGGTTCTTCAGGTGGAAGTGGTTCAGTGGGCAATACCACTACTACAGCAGTAGCTAGTTCGGCTTCTGGTGGCGGTTTTTCTACCAGTAGTTCTCCTAGTATTTCAGACCAGATACAAACTGCACAAGTACAAACGAATACAGTATTAAGTTTAAATCAGGATATGGGATCAACGAGCGGAATGGGTGGCAGTACACAAACTGTAAGTAATGTAACTACAGTGATAACTGCGTTACCTACATTTGATTCTACTCCCCAAGTGGTTATGGCAGATGTGCAAGTAACCGATATGCAAGGAGAAATAGACACTGCTGTATCAGGTGTAATGACTGCATCAGAAGCAGACCAAATAGCAGACCAGATAATTGCCGATAATATAAAAGAACAACAAGAAGAAGGACAAGCTACTCAAGAAGAAACAGGACAGTATGCCGACCAATCTGCTTTGGTAGCATTTATGGGGTATGTGCCTGCGTTTGAAGCCTACAAAGACTACGAGATACCCAAACAAGAAACTTGGTATCAAGCTAGAGACATTTATAACGATATAAGTATGAGTGATAATATAAGTGCTTTTTATACATTGGCGGGGGATAATATAAGTTTAATGAATGTTATGATAGGACAACAACCTAATTTATAGGAGAAGAATATGGAATGGTTTAAGTCAAAAGCAGGACAGCTAATCGCTTTAGCAACTATTGTAAGCACATTGGCAGGTTTCGGTTATGCGGGTGCTGGTTATGTTAATAGACTGGAAAATCTAGAAAAAAAAATAGGTGGACTGGGTGAAACGGAAGATGCTCAACAAGCTATTGAACAGCGATTTGCAAGCATAGAAACTTCAGTAGAGTATTTAGAAAAAGAAATAGATGGTATAGAAATACCAGATACCAGTAGTCTCAAGGCACAACTAGAAGGCTTATCCGTAGCAATGAGAAAAGCCGAAGAAGATATATCTAAATTAGAAGATAGTAGCGGAAATCCTTTAGCTAATTAGCTATGAAAATAGGGTTAATTATGGGAGGCTTATTACTGGCTACAATTGCTGGTTCAGCTTTCTGGATAGAAAGTTTACAAGATAAAATAGGTGTTTTAAAAGGCAATCAGCTTGTTTTGGAAACTAAAATACAGGAACAAAATGAAGCTATAGAGGCAGCATTGGCTAAACAAAAGCAGACTCAAAACCTTATGATTAGTTTAGAAAAACAAAAACAAGATGCTATGCGTGATGTAAATAAACTAAGAAAAACATTTGCTTCACATGACTTAGATGAACTTACTTTAGAAAAACCAGAGTTAATGCAAGGTAAAATAAACAGAGCCTCTAAAAGAGTTTTGGAAAATTTAGAAAAATTAACAGACCCTAATCAGTTTGATGAAGAAGATAACACTAATAGTTAGTTTGGCTTTATTAGCCTCTGGTTGTTCCATGATGGGTGAAAGGGTAAAGCCTGTATCTGTAACTACAATAGCAGAAAGACCACCCATGTATCATCCGCCATTACCAATGGAAGTACAGCTTGATCCTGTTGATTGGGAAATACTTACACCAGATAGTATGAAGTTATATTTAGATAATTTGGAAAAAGGCGAAGCACCAAGAAGAGCATTTTATACTTTATCTAGTAAAGAATATGAACATTTAAGTATGGATATGGCTGATATTACAAGATATATTAAAGAAGTATTAGGTATTATTAAGTTTTATAGAGATTACGATAAAGAAGATGAAGAGCCTGACAGTATGCCGAAAAAAAGTAGATTAAGGGAGAAAAAATGAATATATCACAAGAAGGAATAGCTTTAATAAAGAAGTTTGAAGGGTGTGAATTGAAAGCCTATCAAGACTCTGTAGGTGTCTGGACAATCGGTTTTGGTCATACCAAAGGCGTTAGAGAAGGAGATGAAATTACACAAGATATGGCAGAGACAATGCTAGAAGAAGAAATGCCTGAATATGAAGGTTATATTAACAATATGGTTTCTGCACCACTGAAACAGTGTCAATATGATGCTTTATGTGCGTGGGTTTATAACTTGGGACCAACTAACTTAAAAGAATCAACTTTATTGAAATTATTAAATGCAGGTGACTATCACCTTATACCAAGTCAAATAAAGCGTTGGAACAAGGCAGGAGGGGAAACGCTTAAAGGACTAATTAGAAGAAGAGAGGCAGAGGCTCTTTTATTTGAGGGTAAAGATTGGAGTAATGTTTAATGCCATTTGCCAAGTTTCAATTTAAAGCTGGTATCAACAAAGAGGGTACAAATTACTCTAATGAAGGCGGTTGGTATGATGCTGATAAAGTTAGGTTTAGAAAAGGAAGACCAGAAAGAATAGGTGGTTGGTCAAAAAATTCGCCTAACTCTTTTACAGGAACTTGTAGAAAAATACATACTTACAAAGATGCAGGTCAATCCTTATATAATATTCTAGGTACGCATAAAAAATTATACGCACAGGAAGGAACAGGATTTCACGATATAACACCTATTAGATTAACTGCTGGTTCAGGCGATGCAACTTTTGCAAAAGTAGGCAATGATGATGCGACCATAACAGTTACTGAAAATGGTCATGGTGCTGTTAAGGGAGATTTTGTAACCTTTAGTGGTGCTGCTAGTTTAGGCGGTAATATTATTGCTGCTGTTTTAAATCAAGAATATGAAATAGCATCTATCGTAAGTGCAAATGCTTTTACTATAGAGGCTAAAGATACTTCAGGAGATGAAGTTTTAGCCAATTCTTCAGATTCAGGTAATGGCGGCTCTAGTGTTGTAGCCGCATATCAACTAAGTATAGGCTTAGATGTTTATGTTTCAGCAAGCGGTTATGGTTCTGGAGCTTGGGGTGCAGCATCAGGTTGGGGAGAATCACCTACTCTTTCTTTAACAAATCAATTGCGCTTATGGAGCATTGATAATTTTGGTGATGATATTATTGCCGTTCCTCGTAATGGCGCGTTATATTATTGGGATGAGTCATCAGGTGTCTCTACAAGGGCAGTAGCAGCAAGCGGTATGTCAGGTGCTAGCAATGTGCCAACAGCAGTATTTCAGATTATGATGTCAGATATTGACCGCCACGTTATAGCTTTTGGATGTAATGCTATCGGTTCATCAACAATAGACCCATTATTAGTAAGATTCTCTGATGCAGAAAGTGCAGTTGATTGGACACCTACAGCAACTAACTCAGCAGGTGGTGTGCAGTTATCGACAGGTAGCACTATTATTGGCGCACTTAAAACTAGGCAAGAAATATTAATATGGACTGATGTAGGAATAGTTTCTATGCGCTTTGTAGGCGCTCCATTTATATTCAGCTTTAATGAAATGGCTACAGGAATGTCGTTAATTTCGCCTAACGCGGCTGCAACTGCAGGGAACGTGGTTTATTTTATGGATGAAGGAGCCTTTTATCAGTATGCTGGTTCAGCGCAAAGACTTCCTTGCACTGTATTAGATTATATATTTAGTGACTTCAACAAAGAACAGTCTTTCAAGGTTTTTGCTGCACCAATACCAGACCATAATGAAATTATTTGGTTTTATCCAAGTGCCGATTCTACAGAAGTAAATAGGTACGTTATTTACAATTATCTGGAGCAATCTTGGAGTATAGGTACAACGGATGACGGCTTTACTAGAACAGCTTGGAATCCTGCAAATATTACAAATTATCCATTAGCAACAGGTAAATTAGATGCTACTGATACTAATTACATCTATGACCATGAGTTCGGGCATAGTGCAGATGGCTCTTCATTTACATCATATATAGAATCTTCTGATTTTGATTTAGACCCTGAAGGGGAAAGCTTTATGTTTATATCTAAATTAATTCCAGATTTAGAATACAGAGGCTCTAGCGATACTGCCAATACAGTAAGCTTTGTTATTAAAGGCAGAAATTACCCTCTAGAAAGTTTATCTACTTTACAAACAATTTCAGTAACACCTACTTCTACGTTTAGTAACACTAGGGCAAGAGCAAGACAAAGTGCCATAAGAATAGAGAATACTGCAGATAACTTTGGTTGGCGTTTAGGTGACTTTAGGCTGGAATTGAGACAAGACGGGAAAAGATAATGGCAGAAAAATCATCAATACCATTACCTTTAGCTACGCCAACGTATGATGAAGCTAATGAAGCTGTGACTCGCAGAACAATAGAACAAACTATACAGGATATAAATTCTGAAATAGGAACGCTTAAAAAAATGCAACAGTCAGGCGTTAGTAAAGCAATAAGACGACATCAGTTTTTGTTAATGGGAGTTAAGCATGGCTGATAATCTTAAAGTATTAGGTCAGCTAGACCCTTCTGCTACAACTGTAACTACACTTTATACAGTGCCAGATAAAACACAGACTACAGTTAGTTCTATAGTTGCAGCTAACAGAACAGGTTCAGCTATAACTTTTAGATTAAGCGTTCATGTTGCAGGTGCGGGAGCGGATGACAAACAATATTTGTATTACGATAAATCTGTAGGAGCAAATGATTCATTGGCTATAGTGTTAGGTATTACATTAAATCAAACGGACGTTTTGAAAGTTTACACAAGTGCAGTCGATATGAGCTTTAATGCTTTCGGCTGTGAAACCTTAGAGGAGAGATAGTATGTTTATAATGAACCCAAAATATAAAGTAAAAAGAGGAGATACGCTTAGCGGTATAGCAGCTAAAACTGGTTTTACTGTAGCTGAGATATCGGCAGCTAATGGTATTGAAAATCCTGATTTAATTTATGCTGGTGCTGTTATAGATTTGCCTTTATATACTGTTGATAGCAGGCGCTGGAAAGGTATTCAGAATAAATTAGCAACATCTGGTATAAAAGAGGAAAGCGAAAAGTTAATAAAAGAAGAAACAGAGAAGAGCGCAAGTCGTTTAAAAGAAAGTCTCAGAGAAAGTTTTGTTGAGCCTATAAAAGATTTTGGTAGAGGAGTTTATGAAGGAGTTACAAGTTTTCCTCCTGATTTAGTTGATTCTGTCACTAAGCCTGAGAAAAAAACATCTCTTAATATTGAAGAAACTTTAAATAAGGCTGAGGATGTAAGAAGAAGCAAAGAAGTACCTCCTCTTGGAGTATCTGCTTTTGGAGACCCTAATGACCCAACGAAACTACACCCTGAACTTTTAAACTTTTTAGGTGGGTTTGGAGAAAGAAGGGAAAAAAGACAACAGGATAGAGCAACAAGAAGGGAAGAACTTAGTAAAGACCCAAAATTTGATATGGGTTTTGGTATAGGAGCTTTAGGTGATCCTGATGATCCAACTAAAATTGACCCTAAAATTCCTGAATTGTTTGATAGGCTTAGAAAAAAAATACCTGCTAATATGAGGCAGTTCTTCGATCCTTATGGGACTACGACAGAAGAAGATTTATCTGAAGAACAACTGGATGCTATAAGAAATGCTTATTCACATAGTCAAACACCAGAAAGATTAGCAGAGAAAGAAGCACAGGGGTTGCCAGCTAATTTAGTTGAATATATCGATTACCTAACACAAGGAGATGATACTAGAGAAGGCGCACAATACGCGGATGTGGGTGCTAGAAATCAAGGATTGGGATTTTTACAAAAAATGATGGACCCAAACTATCAAGCTAAAACTTTACTTGGACAATTCGATGTGCAAATAAATCCTGAAACAGGAAGACCTATGATAAGTGATGACTTTAACTTTCCACCTGCAACTACAAGCACTGGTCTATCTAAGCTAGCACAATATTTAGGAAGTATCCCTGATAAAGGAGCAGACATTTATGGACAACTAAGAAATTTTATGGGTTATTATGGACCACAAGAAGGTTCAGGTAGAAGCGGATTAGTAGATGTTCAGTTAGCCAGAGGAGGCAGAATAAGATGAATCTAGAACAACAAGCTAAAAATGTAGCAGCACAGGGTCGCTATGGCGATTCAATGATAATGCACGTTAATCCTGCGGAAGTAAAGGGATTAGCACAAGCTATGCCTCATATGATAACTGTAAACCCTAAAACAAATCAGCCTGAAGCATTCTTACCTTTCTTGGCACCCATATTTGGCTCGATGCTTGGTAGCACATTATTCACTGGTTTAAATCCTTTAGTAGCATCTGCTTTAGGTTCAGGATTGGCACAAACTGCAGTAACAGGTGATATTAAAAAAGGTTTCTTAGCAGGTTTAACTGGCTGGGGTTTCGGTAAAGCATTGCAAGGTGCTGGAGCAGCAGCAGCAGGAACAGAAGCAGCAGCAACGCAATCAGGAGCATTAGAAGGTCAGTTTACAGATTTATTAACGCAACAAGCAGGTCAACACGCAAACGCAGCAGACTTTGTACAAAGCATGAACTTGGATAAAACTGTTCAATCTTTAACTCCTGCAGGACAAGAATGGCTTGGCTCTAATTTAACTACAGCTATGAGCGACCCTTCTGTTGCAAGAAGTATAGGTTATGCAGGTTCAGAAGCTGGAAAGCAATATTTAGCAGGCAATCCAACTTTAGGACAAGCCTTTTCTGATGCAGGTGGTTTTAGCAAAGAAGGATTTAAAAATCTTCTTTCATCTGCTTCTGACCCAATGACTATGTTGCCAATAGCAGGCGGTATGGCACCAACAGCTATTATGGAGTCTCAAGAGCAATTTGAAGCTGATATCGCTAGAAGACAAAGAGAAAGAGAAGAAGAGCGAGAAAGAAATTGGCGTGAAAATCCTGAAATGATACCCGTGCCAGTAGCAAGCGGAGGTAAACTTAAATTAAATACAAACAACTATTTTCTAGGTGGTGGTATTGATGAAATAGTTGAAAGTGTAGGAAGGGGTATTCGTAGTGGTGATGATTTAGGTAGTTATACTGGACAAGGCTATGTTCAAGAAAGAACACCTATGCCAATAGACCCGTATTTTCAAGCAGGGTTTCAGCCAGAAATGTCTTACTTTCAAACTCTAAATCCACCAGCTTCAGAAATAGGTGGACCACCAACTCCAGAGTTACCTACTAACCCACCATCGGGTGAAACAGGAACTGGAGGATCATCTCAAGAGGAAATGAGAAGAAGAGCTGCTTCTCCTACTTCTACTGCTTTGACTTTACAAAGACCTCCGCGCCCTAGTTCTCCTACTCCAACTAGATTTGACCCTACTCAAACAGCAGGATATCAGTCTTTTTATGGTGATGCTGCACAAGATGTAATACCTCATGTGGTAGACCCCTATGCACCATTAGATTTTAGTCCTCCACCAAGACTACCATCGCCTATAATGCCACCAACACCACCTATAGGTCCAATTCTTCCACCAGAACCACCAGTACCACCAATACCACCTGTAGTACCACCAGTACCAGTACCACCTGTAGTCCCACCAGTTACTGACCCTGTAATGCCTACTCCTAAAGGTTCACCTGTGTTAGCTCAACCATTTGTAAATGGTCAGTTAGGTGGTGGAGAATTTGGTGGATTTGAAAATGGACAGGGAGCATCTATACCTGAATTATCTATACCTGAGAGTCTGCTTGGATTATCTATACCACAATTATCTATACCAGAGATGTCTTCACCACCAGAAATGATGAGTGTAGATGAAATGGAGGAATTAGAAGATAGAAGACGACCATATAGAGTATCTCCAACGGATAGAGCAAAAGGCGGAACAACTAACTATCAAGAAGGAAGAGAAACTCAAATAAACATGGATGACCCAGTTGTACAAGGGGTTATAAACTTTCTTTTAGGTAATTCTTCTGACGAATCAATAATACCTCAGTTTATTGAAATATATGGAGTTGAGGCATTTCAACAACTTAGAAGACAGGTTCTTAATGAAGTAGTGCCACAAGCACAAACTGAAGGTCAAATACAAGGAAGCAATCAGGGCGGTATGGCAGATGATATTGGCGGTATGATAGGCAACAAAGAAAGAGTTGCTGTATCCCAAGATGAATACATAGTGCCTGCAGATGTTGTTTCCATGTTAGGCGATGGAAGTTCGGATTCTGGAGCAGCTAAACTTGATACTATGTTGGACAGAGTGCGACAAGCTAAAACAGGCAGAACTACACAAGCAGCACCACTTAAAAAGGATGTATTACCAGCATGAACCAAGTAGCAAAAAAACTAGATAATAATTTAGAAATATCACTGGTTTTGCCTGCACAAGTTTCTATTGTCTGGGATAAATGCGAAAAGCTATTAAATCGTTCTTGCAAAAGGTCAGGAGGAAGAATAAATCCTATGGATATCCTGTATCGTTGTATAGAAAATAGAAGTAGCTTATGGCTTATATTTGAATCTGAAACTATGGATATTATTGGGTGTGCGATTACACAATTACACGACTATCCAAGCGGATTAAGAATGTTAAATATAGAGCATATTGCTGGCAAAAGATATGAAGATTGGGTTGAGCAAGGATTTGAAACTTTGTATAAGTGGGCAGAAGATAACAAGTGCGATGGTATAGAGGCAATAGGCAGAGCGGGGTTTTGGAATTGGATAAAAAAAGAAGAGGGGTGGAAGGAAACTTCTAGATTTTATGAGTTTAAATTTAATAAAGGAGATTAGTTATGGGCGGTAAAAGCGGTGGAAGTAGTGCGCCTACAGAACAAACAGTTTATAGTGAATCTTTACCACCTTATGTAGAACCTTATTTTAAAAGGATGCTGCAAAGGGCAGAAGGCGAATCATTACAGCCTTATACGCCTTATGGTGGACAAAGATTAGCTTATTTTTCGCCTGACGAAAGAAAGTCACAAGCTATGACAAGGGGTTATGCACAAGCTGGAACTCCACAAGAGTTTGGTCAAGCAAGAGATGTTTTGACAGGATTATCCTCACCTATACAATCACAATATCAAGCAGGTCAAACACCTGATACTTACCAAGCAGGACAAACGGGCGGAACACAATTTGATTCCAGTGCATATGCTGGAGGCTACGACCCTTCTATGAGACAGTCTGGTTACACCGCTTCTGGTGTTGCTCCGTCTTATCAGCCGATAGGTTTTGAACAAAACATACAAAGGTTTATGTCACCTTATCAGCAAAATGTTACTGATATACAAAAACGTGAAGCTATAAGACAGTCAGAAATGATGGGAGAACAAATAGGCAGTCGAGCAGCACAAGCAGGTGGTTTAGGTGGTTATCGTGAAGCTATATTGCAAGCAGAACGTCAAAGAAATCTTGGACAGCAGCTAGGAGATATACAAGCCAGAGGCAGTCAATCTGCTTACGATGCTGCAACTCGACAAATAGGTGCTGAAAGAGCAGCCGATTTAGCTAGCGCTCAATATGGACTAGGAGCTTTTGGAGAGACACAAAGAGCAGGGCAAATGGAAGAACAACTTGGGCAAAGAGCATTTGAGTTTGGAGAACAAGCAAGACAGCAAGCAGCTAGATTGGGTCTTACAGCACAACAAGCACAAGACGCATCTCAACAAGCGCAAGAGAAATTTAGATTGTCAGCTATGCAGCAAGACGAGCAAGCGAGACAAGCTCAAAGTCAACAAGCATTGGCTGCATATCAACAACAAGAACAAGCAAGACAGGCTCAAGAAAGAATGGGTCAAAGTGCTTATGAGTTGTCACAAAGATATGGACAGTCTGCAGCACAACAACTTGGAAGTCTTGGCGAAGCTAGACAAAGAGATGTACAACAAAGAATTGCTGCTATGCAGGGCATAGGTTCGCAAGCTAGGGCATTAAGACAAGCAAGCTTAGATACAGGATATGAAGACTTCCTAAGACAGCAGGCTTATCCTCAACAGCAACTAGGATTTTACAGCAATATATTAAGGGGAGTTCCTGTACAACCACAGAGAACTGTTAGTAGTTATCAACAACAACCTGGATTATTCCAACAAGCATTAGGTTTAGGACTGGGTGGCTTAGGAATGTATAGAGGGATGGGAGGCGGATAATGAGTTTATTTGATGCAGCAGCAGAACTAGAATATGTGCCACAAGATGAGTTAATAAGATTATCCCAAGACCCTAATTCTAGATTTCCACAATTTTTAGTGTTATCTGAGGTACAAAGACGTACTCAAATGAGGCGTATGTATGAAAATCAGTTAGCTAAACAGAATCAACCAACTATGACTGTAGCAGATGAAGCAGTCATGGAATTAGCGAATCAGGGTGCTATGCCGAGTGAACCTTCATCTCAAGTTGTAAATGATAATTCACAATTATCTCCAATTGGTTTATCAAGCATGGCACCCCCCGAACAACCTATGAGACAAATGGCAGAAGGTGGTTCAACAAGCGATGACAGTCGAATTGAATTAAAAACACATAAAGCGGCTGCAGGAGGATTGCTAGCAATATGGCGAGCGCTACAGGCTCTTAACGCAGTTAAAAAAGGCACGCAAGCTGCAAAGGGGACGGCTTTAATTCCTTATGTTGCGCCTAAAGCGGGTGTGATGCAAAGTATAAAAGGTGGATTAAGAGGTATATCTGACTGGGTAAAACGTAATCCAAAATGGTATAACCCTGCTAATTTGTTTACTAAAATGAATCCAGCAGGTTCGATACCTTTAGCGGGTGGTCTAGGAACTATGGTAACTGGTCCTGCCAGAATATTATCTCCCTTTAGGACTCTTAGTACACTTGCTACTGGAGCCTCCCTACCCTTTTTATTCTCTGGCGGAGCCGATGATGAAACGCCTAAAACAAAACCACAAGACCAAGACCAAACTTTTGATACATCTGTATTAGAAGATTTATTAAACGTACCTGCAGACTATCAGCCAGTTAATAAAAGACAGCAAGGACAAGACTTAGCTAAGTTAGGTTTTGCTATATTAGCTTCACCTAATATGCAGACACTGGGAGAAAACTTATACAGCATGGTAGACGATATGCAGAAGAGAGGAGGCACTGGTTTAGAAAAGGCACAACAAGCTTACTATGAAGCTAAGGTTGCAGAGTTAGAGCTACAGATAGCTGGCAAACCTTATGAGGATTTAATAAGAGAATATCAAGCTGTACAAAAAGCAGTTGAAGAATTAGGCGCTCAAGGAGAAACAGATACTCCTGAGTATATTAGCGCAATAACGTATTTGAATGCTTTAACTAAGCAGCTTGCTGAAGCAAGAGGTATTGATTTAGAAGGTAGTTTAGTTGGTGGCGCAACTGTAAACTAATATGCCTGAACAAATCCCATTACCAAACGGCAAAACGCTTACCATTCCAGATGGAATAAGTCCTGAAGATAGGGATTTATTAGCTACACAAGTAAAACAAAAATATGGTGTAGATATAAATTCAACCACGCTGGAATCAATTCTTTCAGCACCAGTTGATTTAGCAAAAGGTATTGCAAGAGGTGTTTCTCAGGGATTCTTAGATTATCCATTAACATTAGGTGCAGTAGATGTAGGCAATGACAATAGACTGGTCAAAGATATTTTTGAAAAGAAACGCTATCTTGCAGAAGATTCTTTAGTAGCTGCCGACCCTGAAGGAAGAACGGCAGGTACGCTTGGTCAAGCAATAGGTTCTACTATTCCCTTTATTTTAGGCGGATGGAAAACAAGAGCTTTAAGAAGAGCAGGCACAATATCTAAAGGACAACAAGCAGCAATTACTCTTGGTTTGGTAGCTGCTCCAACTGGTACAGCTAGACAAGTGGAAAAGATAGATAGGGCGAAAGCTTTAGGAGAAGAAGTAAGTCCGTTGCAAGAAATTACAGCAGAACTGTTTGGTGGATTGATAGGTACTACAGAAGCATTGCCTATTGCCAATATATTTAGGCGAGCCTCCAAAACAGCGCTTAAAGATTTTGGCATGAGAGAGAAACTAAAATCAATAGGTATAGCTGCAGGTGTGGAAGGTACGCAAGAACTCTCTGCATCAATCTTGCAAGATTTAACAGCCAGAGGCATATACAGTGACAAACTGCCTATTGGCGAAAGCATGATGGAAGAGTTCACAATGGGTGCAACTGTTGGTGGACTTTTTGATGCCATCTTAAATACTGCAGCAGGCAGAAGAGGTGTCGCCAATCAACATCATCTTGAACAGGAAGAACAACTAAGAAAAAACAAAACAACATTACATGAAGCTAAAAAGTTTGACAGCGCAGTTAAACAAGGCGAAGTAGAAGAACTGCAACCGCTTGTAGATGTAAATGTTCCCACCATTCCCGTCCCCCCCGCAGCAG
>VTLG01006295.1_pt1 | contig 17754 bp, 17 predicted proteins | sample 4694571 | NCBI WGS metagenome assembly VTLG01 (sample SAMN12604809, study PRJNA352737) | marine metagenome | biome: ENVO:00000447; feature: ENVO:00000209|ENVO:00000569|ENVO:01000036; material: ENVO:00002151; isolation source: viral sequences binned using virsorter ... | reverse complement strand
CAACTGACCATCTACCATTACTGTCTACGTCTAGGTCAAATCTACCAGCAGTAGCAGTTGTTCCTGAAACAGCACCGGGAACAGCAACCTTATAGATTGATCTGATAACTTCTCTGTTTATTTCAGCAAGTATCTCTGTTGAAAGGATATTTGCTAACTCAGCTTCAGCGTTCAATCCGTGGATTGCCTTAAGGTCTTGAGCAAGTTCTAAACTATACTCTGCCTTTAGTGCTCTTGTCTTAGCAGTAACTGTAACTTTCTCAATTGAGAATGCCATCTCATTGAATTCGTTACCAGTTGTACCAAGTGCTTCAGAGTCCTCTGTGTCCATACCACGACCAACTGGGTATGTTCCTGCATCAGATGCTGGAGTTCCAGAAGATGGGTTTAGTGCTGCAGGGTTTGCTGCCTGAGTACCACCTGTAGTACCGAAACCAACTGCTCCACCTGTGTTAGCACCTTCATTCTGTGTGTAACCAGCAGAGATGTCGTTTCCTCCATCTGGATGCTGTGCAGAAAATGCTGTGTCTGGCTCGTTGAATAGTGCCTCAGCTCCACTCTGTGAAGTGAATCTGGATCTCATTGCGAAAATAAGTCCTGTTGGGCCGCTCATTGGTTGTACACCAGCTAGGTCATATGCGACCAAGTTTGGCATTGAACGTCTGATTAGACTTATAAGTACTGGGTCGAAACCAGCAACTGGGCCTTCTTTAGCGGCTCCAGCAGAGAAACCTGCAGTTGCACCTGATGAACCGGTGTTTACTGTTGGTTGCTCGGATAAAAATTCACGCTCTTCGCGTATTGATTGTTCTTGGTTCTCTAGTAGAACAGCAGTTACCATTCTGCGATGATTGTCTTTGATAGGATCAAGACCTTCATAGTCTAGAAGGGGTGCCCACTTTTCTGCAAGAACTTCCTGATTAATAGGGGCTTGCATTTAAATTTTACCTCTTTGGTTTGTTGATTGAATGTATGATGTAAAAATCACTTTTTAGACACACGGCTCATTGTCTGAAGATACGCTTCCATTGAACTGGACATATCCTGATAGGTTGGAGTGCTTGTCTCTTCAGATAAATTCTCCGACTTGTCTCTTTGAGCTCCAGCGTTACTTGGGAAATAAGATTCCTTCAATGTAACTAGTTTCTCACGATAGTCTGCTTCACTTTCAAACTCAACATTTTCAACGAGGGTGGCGAGTTTTTCCTTCTGTGTTGAAGCCAATCCTTCGGTTACTTCACCAAAGACGACATCTGCAGAGGACTCTGCTAATCTCCTGTTTAGAGCAACGTTCTTCTCGATTTGCTCATTGAGTTTACCTTCCATTTCATCAAGTTTATCTACCATGCTCTCGATGACATCATATTTGTCTTCAGGTACAGATACATAATGTTCTTCAAATAGACTCTTCATTCCAGTTAAGAATGAATCTGTCATTTCAGTCTTGAGTCCGGATTCAACAGCAATTTGATTGTCTGCCATCCACTCGTCTGCCACATACTCAAGGTATGCGTCAACTCTTTCCTCAAGTTCTGATTTAATAGATGCAACTTCTTCTACGAGTTGCTCTTCGTACTCGGCCTTAACACTTTCTTTTACTTCAGCAAGTTTAGAATTAATTGCTGCTTCAAAGATTGTTCTTGCCTTTGTTTGAAACTCTTCAGAAAGTTCTTCGCCTTCAAAGAGTGCGTTAACATCTGCTTCGATGTCAATTTTTTCTTCTTCAGTTACTTCCTCTTCCTCAGTTGCTTCCTCTTCGGCAACAACTTCTTGAGTTTCTTCGACTTCTGCAGTCTCTTCTTCAGAAACTACTTCGTCTTCTGAGACTTCAGTTTCAGCGACAACATCGCCTTCAACTTCTTCCTCTTCTTTCATGCCCGCTGGCATTGGATCTGCAGGTTTAGCACCTTTAGTCACAATATCCTTAACCTGTTTCAAGGTCGTGCCGGGTGTTTTCAATTTGTTTGAATCATCATCAGGTTTTGAATTCTCAGGAGTAGGGCCTCCTAAATCTTCAACTGTTCCCTGACCGGGAGTTGATAAGGACAATTTTGGCATTGGATCTGCCGATTTTGCCCCTTTGGTTACTACATTTTCCATTTCGTGTTAATTTTGACCAACGGACATTTATTTTAGATTTAAAATAATCTATATTTATTTATAATCTAAAGATTTGCGAGGAAATCTTGGAACAATCCAAGCTTGTGTTCCTCTAAAGCATTTTGATCAACTAAAGTGTTGATTTTTTTCGCTGTTTTTGCAGCGATTTGTTCGCGAAGAATTCCTCCTTCCCAAACCCATTCTTTTCCTTCCATAATTCCAGATACAAAAGCATCAGGAGCTGAAGGATCAGCAACGATATCTGCAGCAGTTGCTAACATAAAATCTTCACCAACTACTTTACATCCAGATGAAATATCCTCTTTAAGAGATCCGACTCCACGAGACGAGACTCCGAGGGTAACACCTTCTGAAATAAGATTAGATGCAATCTTACCCATTGGTGTTGAAAGTAATTGTGCTTTACCAATAAAGTTTTTTCCTTCTTGACGAAGTGAAGTAATCTTATGAGATACTCGATCAAGATTCACAGTTGGGCCATCTGGATGTCCAAGTTCTCCAAGTGCTCTTCCTTTCTTTATAAAACTTTCATTATAACGATTTACTTCTCTTGCAAGAGTATTTACAGGGTACATTCTACCGTTACGATTTTTGATATCTCCTTGTAAGAAAACACCTTCAATGAACATCTTTTTATTTGCACCTCTGCCCTCAGTTATAAATTTAACTTTTTGGACTTCCTCTGTGATTAATTTCATGGTTCTTAATTTGTGTATCCTGCTTTTGCACCTAAGATTGCAGCGTTTGCAGCAAAAATTGCTTCAGTTTGTTTTTTCTCAACTAATTCAACAGTGTTACCGGGCAATGTGAATGTTCCAATTGTTGTGGAACCTCCAACTGAATCGATTACAGTGACTAATCTAGCAGTAGCACTATTATTAACAAGACGAACTACCGTTGCATTACCAAACGTAGAAGCACCAGCAGCGTTAGTGCCACATGCTGCCTCAGTACCTTTTATCAAAGTTCTTGACATTATTCTCCCTCTTGTGGTTCAGTGTCTACCTCAGTTTCATCTTCAGTTTCATCAAACATAGCATCACCAACGGATGGTCGAAGATCTTCAACCCTCTTAGCTGCTTTTTGATACAATAGATCTTTGAGTTCATCTGAAATCTTTGCAGCTTCAGAATCCATCGCAATCATATCAATAATGTTTTCCATATTTAAATTAGGTATATATTTTATTTATATCTCTACCTTTTTGGTGTTTAATCATACTCAACCCATCCTGTAAGAATATATTTGATTTCATTTGGTGCATTTACTCCAACATGCATGTGTGTCCACCCTGCAGGCCACATGTATAGATCTCCAGAAATTGGTTTTGCTGTAAAATCTTGATGTATGAAGTGAGTACCTCCACCATTTTTAATATCATTCAAAAATATCATCCATACTAAAATACGATTACGACAAGTTTTACCTACATCACAATGAATATATTTGTAATAATTATTTGGTTGATATTTTGTTAAATTACAAGTTGGTGTTACATGCCATTTTCCTGTATTTGTGTCTAGTAAAGGAAATTTATTTTTATATTGATAGAGAGCATATTCTAAACAATATTCTATTTCAAAACCATTTGAATTTGGATTTTTAAAATCTACATTCAAACTTATTACAGAGTTATCTAATATTTTATCACCTCCCTCACCGGGTTTGGCTAAACCTTTATTAATTTCATAATGATCTATTAACTTAGTGCATATGTTTTTGGATAATGCACCTTGCACATGATTGATAAATTGCACTAAATTTCTGCTGATTTATTATCCTGACTTAATTGAGCATCTGTAACTGCACCTTGAGATTCTAAATCATCTTCAACAGGAACATTACCTAAATCTCCACCACCTTCAATAGGTTCTCCTGTGATTGGATCGACTGCACTTGGATCTGGCAAAATTCCATCTTTAATTTCTTGTGCAATTTGATCATCAATTTCTTTAATTTCAGTATCAGATTGACGTAAAACTTTCTTACGAAGATATTCAGTAGAATAATACTTACCGAGATATGGTTCAACAGTTGCTGCAAGTCCTAATCTTTCATTCATCATTTCAGATTCTTTGAGTTCTGCGAACTGATTATCGTATAAGAAATCATACTGAATATGATCACTCATCTTTTCCCAATCTTCTGGAGTTACAATATTTTTAAGAATTAATTGAGTTCTTAGCATGTCATTGAACATGTTTCCAAATCTCTTTCTTAATCTTCCAACAAATTTACTAAACTTAAGTTCATCTCTTAGAATCTCAGATGATCTTCCTAAGTTAAATCCACCCTCAGACGCGATTCTTGATTCTGGAACTCCAAGTGCACGATATAGTTTTTTCTGGAAATATTCAATATCAGATAATTCACCTAAGTTTTGGCCACCGGGAAGTGTTGTAATTTCAGTTCCACGACCACCTTCTCTTCTTGGTAGCCAGAAATCTTCCATCATTGACATGAACTTACGATCATCTCTGACTTCACCTGTCTGGGCATTATAGGCGAGTTTATTTCTGTAGCGAGACATTACCTCTCTCAGATACTGCTCTGCCTTTACTTTTGGAAGATTACCAACATCAATGTAGAATATTCTTCTTTCTGGTGCTCTTGATAATCTGTAGATAACAAGACTATCTTCAATCATTCTTAATTGATTCAAGGCCTTGATTGCTTTATGCATGTATGATAGGCAAGTTCCTTTGTTACGATCAAATAAACCTGATGTTACATAAGTGATTGAATCTTTTGCAATCTTGATATTTTTCTCACGACCTGATGCAACAGGTGACATAACACCAAGTGGATAATTTGGTTTTGGTGTATATACATAATATTCTTCAATATCAGGATAGGCAGACTTATTTACATCCTTGACATTCGACAAATCAACTATTTGATTTCCTCTTTTTCCATTCTTACTTTTCTTCTCTTGCCTGACGAATTTCATCTTCATCGGGTCAATATATCTTAATTCCTGTATACCATCTTGAGGTCTTTTGACATCAATAACTTTCATATAATACAATCTACCGTCTATATACCAGTTACGGAAAATTTCATGTGACTTTTTATCAAAGTCCATGATTTCTTTAAGATGTCTAAATTCCGATCTTATCTTATCTTTTAAACCATCACTTGCATTCACATTTGATAATTCTATTTCAATCGGTGAATCGTAGAGATCACTAACAATAGCTTCGTTTACTACATCTTCAATCGCATTGTCACACTCAGGGTGCAAAGCCATCTCACGATATCTTTTAATTAAATCGTATTCTGTTTTATATACTCCTTCTATATCAACATACTGACCATAAAAACCAGATTGTATATAATAGTCAACCCCGTCCTCATTGTTCTGAGGAACGGGGGCGACTACTGAATCAGGTTTTTTATCTGAATCATCAATAGAGAAACCAAAAAGTTTAGGCATTGTATAACGTCTTTATATTCTATTATACACTATTTATCAAATAAATCAACGTCTAGTTGATTGCCTCTCCACCGGCATTAGCTCCGGTGCCTCTGATTGCTTCCCACCACTGGACTTGGAATTCAACTGTGAACTCTTCAACGCTATCAACTGTTTCGTAACTTAGGTCAATTGCACTGATGTTTGTTGGGAATACATCATGGAACTTATAGGTTCTAAGTGTTGAACCATCACGGTCTAACTGATGAACATAAGCATCTGGTTGATACTCTGCTGGATCTTGTGATCCAGTTGCATCTTCCATGCTATTAATGAAGTCCATCCATTTTTCCATTGCGGAACGGATAGCAAAATCAACATCATTAATAACTGTTACTGTCCATGTATCGAAGGTTCTGTCTCCTGCGATCTTAAGAATCCTACCTCTGAAGTTAACTTCAATAGGTGTGATGTTAGATGCAGGTAACTGAGCAGCTTTTACTAAGAACCTTGATTTTTCTTTTACGTCATTCTCGATAGCAATTGGATCAGGGAAGACGAGTTCCACTTCAAACAGATTCGGTCTTGCACCGCCACCGGCCATCTTGCTCTTGAAGTCGGTGATCGTTCTGAGTGGTGGTCTGTTAAATTGGGTTGCCATTTTCGTTAATTACCTCTTGTTAAACAGTTCCAATAACTTCATCGAACGAGATGCCAGTTCTTGTGGCAACGAAGGTAAGACCAATAAAGTTGATTGATCTTGCAGGTTTAATGAAGATGTCTGCGACAAACTCATTACTATCTATGATAGCAGCAGTGTTATTTGTTTCATCACAAACAACTCTGAAGTCAAAGATACCTCGTTTAGACTGAACATCACGAAGGAATGGTTCAACAATGTTCACAAAGTTAGTTCTTGTGATTTCGTCGTTGAACTCAAAGAGTTGATCTCTAGCAGCAGCTGAGATTGCCTCCTCAAGGAATATAAACAATCTGCGAACGTTGATACGATCAAATGCAGATGCTTTTCCGAATCCAGTTTTATCACCGAATAGAACAATACCTGCTCCGGGTGAGAATATTACTGGGTTGATTCTATTAGAGTAAAGTACATCTCTCTGAGTTTGATTCGGAGTGTATGCAAGTTTTACTGCGTTTAGAATTCCACCTCTAGCGGTTCCAGCGGGTGAGAACCAAGGGAAGTTGTTGATGTCATTTCTAGCACATGTTCCAGCAATGTCACCATTAAGTGGTACATATCTAAATGTGTCAGAGAATCTATCGAACATATACTTGTATCCACTATCGAATACTGCATATGTTGAGGATGTGATTGGAGCGTAGAATCCAACTACATTATCTGTAATGTCTGCAGCGGAATTAATTGTTCCTGAACCAACAGCAGAGTCATTTAAGAATGCTCCTCTATATGGTGAAATAAATGCTACGACATCTTTTCTTAATTCAGCAATTGAAATAAGTTTGTTTGCGATTGCTTGAGCTTCATATTCTGGATAGTTTGCAGAACCCATAATCAAGAAGTCAACGTCAAACTCCTCTTTGTTTTCAAATAAATCATAACCGGCAGTGATTCCACCTACACTCGCTTTCATTGCTCCTGCAGTCTGGATTCCTGTCATACCGTTGTAATTCTTACCACCTGTTAAAGTGACTGTTAAAACACCAGATCCTGCATAAGTAATTCCTTGTGCATCCTGATCCCATGCGTTGTCAGTTTCTTTTGTAAATCCACCATGTTCAAATGATGTTGTGGTTATACCTGAAGAAGCAGCAGTTGGGCCACCCATTCCAAATATATTTGTTGAATTATTATAAAGATACTTTCTCCAGTATGAAGGAGATCCAGCAGAAAACTCAGCGTCTTTTGCTTTTGAAAGACCTAAGTGCTTCTCAAGAACTGTTCCTGCATTTCCGGTTACTTCACCCTTGTCGTCAATAACGACCACATGAACTTCGTCATGTCTTGAACTTCTTGCAGCAGCATATGCTGAAGTTCCGGGTCTTTCTGCAAGTGTGTTCCAATTGATTGTTGAATTACTTAAAGTAATTTTTTGCTGATCAAACCAGTCTACTCTTGATGATACTGTTGTTGTGCTTCCACCACCAGCATTAGAAGACATGTCATAACTGATTACACCAGTGTTGAACTGATAAACTCCACCGGGCTGATAGTCTTTAGATGTTTCAATTCCTGCAGCAGAAACATGTGAAACAAATTTAACTCCAACAGTCGTGCCACTTACCTCAGTAATAATACCTTTAAAGTATCCGTCTAGAAGTGTGGTTGAACCTACACCGGGAAGAACTGTTCCAGTTGGTACTGCCTGAGTAACACCAACTCCAACAGTCAATGTTGAAATACCAGTAACAATTTGTTGATCTGCTTTTCCATCAATAATTGCTACCTTAATACCGTTTGCCCAAGATCCGGGGTTTCTTGCTGCAACAACTGTATTTGATAAGGCATTTAGATCATAACCTTTATTATTATAATCTTGTGTGCTTAATATTTTGATTTCAGGTGATCCATCATCAGTTGCGTTTTGAAGGTCGTCATCATCCGATCTAACAACACTTAAGATACCACCATATGAAAGATATGATGAAGCAGTTAACCAATATTCATAGTGCTTGTCTATGTCTAATGGTTCACCGAAGATATCAATTAAGTCTTGTTCGTTCTCAATTGTAGTAGGCTCATTTATTGGGCCTTTCTGAAAAGGTGCAACTATTGCACCAGCCTTCGTAGTAGCAGTATCTACTCTACCAATAGTCAGGTCAACTTCTCTTACAACGAGTCCGGGAGATGCTAAATTTAGAGGCATCTTTTTTTCTCCGTAATGTCCAGAATTAATCTGAAATTATTTATTGAAAAGGGTATTTTCAGTGGGGAAACCCTGCATGAACTACCAATCTGGATACTCCCACTTGTTACTTATCTTCTTCTTTGATTTTTTTACTCTTATTTTTGTGCAGTCTTTACACTCATATGAATACGAAGATAGAGTGCTTCTATTTTTTCTTGTCAAATAAAAATCGTCCATAAGAGTTTTTACAACTCCACAGACGCGACATTTTCTTTCTGTGAACAATAAATGTTCTAATTCAATCTGATCATCTAAATCCATTACATAATACTGATAGTTTGTGATCCGTCTTTATTATCAGTGATTACTATTTTTTTATTTGGAAATGATTTGGAAAGAATTTTTTTAAGTTTCCAATACTTCAGTGGATTTTTCATCACTATAATCTTTTAATGATTTATAAGCCAACTGAATTCCCTTGTGTTGTAAAACAATCAATTTTGCTTGTGTCATTTTCTTACTATAGAAAACAACTGTTTCATTTAGTCCTGAGTCTCCACTCATAAATCCTCCTATAAACGACTTTAATATCTCCCCTCTACAATGAAATATATCATATAACCTAATTATTTACAAGTTTAAGATTTGCTTTATATTTAATTTTGTAACAATTTTAGTAGTAATCCCACATATATGATCGATCTCCATACTCATCAGTATGCCAACGATCTCCAGATCCATCAACAAAAGTTGTTTCATCTAAACCATCCTGAATAAATCCAAATGGTGCCATATCCTGTTCAATTTGATTTCTTTGCTCTTCATATAATCTTTTTCTGATATCATTATCAGTTAATTCTTTAAAATAGTCCTGTGCAACTAACCATGCAAAGATTACCAGACACATTGCAAGATCATCATTACATCCCTCTTCCGCTTCAAATGAATTGTGTTTTTGAGAAAAAGTTGTAAGTTCAGATATTATCTCATAGTCTTTAACTAGTATCTTGTCATCTTCTAGTAAAGTTTTAAGATTAGAACAACCTAATTTTTTAACAGCAGAAGTAGTTCTCACACCCAATTGAGTTTTTTTACCTGAAAAACCCGTACCAACAACTTGACCTGCACGGCCTCTCATTGATGCCATAAGAAGATTATCATATTCAAGATCATAATGTATAATACTTGCGACCTGATCACCGATATCATTTACCTCAACTAAAATAAAAGCACCATTATAACCTTTTGCTACATCATGAATGATACTAGGAAATAACATTGGTTTAACTTCATTGTTCCTATATTTTGCAACTATGTTATAAGGAAAATTTGTAATATCAAAAACTATAAATGCTGAATAGTCATTACCCATACCACGAGCAACATCAACTGTGATTAGATATTGATGATTTTTTATTGGTCTTTCATGTATATCCAATCCTGCATTTCGATTTATTGGATTTTCATATACAAGATTTTTTAATTTTGCAGGGTTAATAAGAGTATTGACAGATCCTAAAAACTCACACTCAAATTCAACTTTGAATTGCTGTTCTGAAGTGTTTGCAATCGTTTGTTCTCTCCATGCTTCATCTCTACCCGGAACTTCAGACCAATGTACTTCGGTTGGTACATATTCATTCTTACCTCTCTCTGCGTCATGCCACATGCGATAGAAATGATTCATACCGCGTGGTGTAGAAACAATTATAACTTTGGTGCTTTGACCAGAAGAAATAGTAGGATAAACAGAGGCAAAGAAGTCATCAGCAATGTGATTCGGTATGAAAGCGAACTCGTCAAGAAAGATGACATTATAGGATCCACCTCTGACAGCAGATGAAGAAGTAGAGTTTGCTGATATTTTTGATCCATTTTCTAATTCTAACGATCCCTTATTCCATGCAATGATACCTTGTTGCATCCATTTTGGCAAGTTTTCGTATGCAAGTTGTAATCTACCTAGTAAATCTCTGGCAGTAGAGGCCTTGTTCGCGAGTATAGCAATATTAACGTTATCATTAAAAACTGCATAGTGAAGCAGATAAGAAACAACTGTAGTGGATTTACCCGTCTGCCGAGGCATCTTACAGATGTTAAAACGACTTTCGTGGAAGTTTCTGACGAGTTTTTCTTGGAAGTCATACATTCTAAAAGGCACAAGACCTCTATCGAGTGAAACTATTTGTATATATTTTTTACAAAAATAAACAGGATCTTCCTTACACCTTACAAACTCAAGTATATTTTCTTGAGAAAATTGTATAGGTGTATTTGCTTTTTTTAGATTCGGATTTCCAAGGTAAACATTATCAGACATAATTCAATCAGCAATTCCAACGTCTACGTGCTTGTCTTAATCGACTGTTCGGATCTTTTGCTGCTTTCGGAAACTTCTTCATTTGTCCTGCACTTCTTGCACAGTAACTCTTTCTTCTATTTGCAGCCTTCGATCCTTTCTTTAATTTAGAGGGTTTTGTAGTTACAGCAGTCTTTAACTTAGATCCGGGATTTCTACGACGATATGCTTCAACACCTTTCTGTGTCATTCCAGCACCGCTTTTAGTGGGTCTCTTGTGTCCAGACTTGACACTCATACCCTTCATATCATCCTCAGATAACTTTTTTACTTCGTCCTTACCCTCATAACCTATTTCAGATCTCCAGTCGGATACAGACTCACCAACTTTTTTCTTCACACAATTTGGATATCTCTTACCAAACATGGTTTTCATACCTTTCTTCTCATAACCCTTCCAACACTTCTCATCAAGGTTTTCTTCTTTCATACTCTTTTTCTTTTTCTTAGCAACCATGAGATCCATGATTCTCTGTTTCTTAGAGATTGCAATTGCTGCTTGTTGAGCAGGATTCATTGCTTCGCTAGTTGTAGTTGTATGTTGCTCGTCAGGAGTATTTGATGCAAGATTTTTTGCCTTCTGTTTCTTAGAGATCTTTGGCCCTCCTACTGGATCACCATACTCATCTCTTTTCTCACCTAAACTGTATGTTGACCTTACAGGTCTTACAGGTGTAGAGGGTTTAGTTTTTGTTTTTTGTAATACGCTTGTGCTTGGTGATGAGGTATTAACGCTAGTGCTTGGTGATGATGAGGTAGATCCTTTTGTTAATACATTAGTGCTTGGTGATGGTGTCGATGTTTTTACATCGTTTCCTGATGTTTTATTAGGTCTTTCATCATCACCTTTTACTGATTTAATTGATTTAATAGTTTTAATAATTTTCGTTTTAGTTGATTTATCTGGTTTAACTTTTGTTTTATCTGGTTTAACTTTGTTTCCTTTTGGATCTTTTGTTTTACTTGGTTTTACTTTGTTTTCTTTTGGATCTTTTGTTTTATCTGGTTTAACTGTGTCTTTTGTATCTTTTGTTTTTGATGTACTACCAGCCATGCTTATGTCTATTCCACCACCAAGTTTCAAACCATGACTTCCTTTTTTTTCAACTGTAGATTGACCTTTCGATCCAATATTTTTAATTGCCGAGTCAACTCCCTTAGAGATTGATTTATTGGTAACTTTAGATGGAGTTGAACCATACTTGAAATTTACATGACCTGAATAATTAGCTGCTTTTGCTGCACCAGCACCACTACCTGCTAACATTGCTGCAGCACCGGCAGCGGCTAATCTTTTTCCTAATCCTTCTTCGATGTCATCAACTTGTTCAGTCCCTTGCCAAACACCATTATCATTAGTAATTGGTTTCATATTTGCAGGGCCAATTATGTCAACAACACCTGCGATTGTTTGACCATCAGAATTTTGAATATCAACAACTCCCTCTTTCATATGAGATGCTGCTTTGTAAAGTGGTTCACCTGTGAGTTTATTTTTCTTTCCAGATTTTAATCCTTGATATGCTGGTGTATTTCCTTTCTTATCAGCGTTAGTAACCTCATATGCTTCTGATTTATTGCCCCAGTTTGCAGCACCAACTTTACGACACTTGACTAATGCACCTGATGCATAAGCACTTGGCCATACAGAGTATCTTGATTTTACTTTATGATAACAAGCATCTTTTGTACCACTACCCTTTCCTTTCTTATCTTTGACTTCATTAATAATATCATAGATTGTATTTGTTTCTGAACGATACTTCTCTCTTTGATTTGGAATAATATATTCTACATCTAACTGATCTCCAACTTCAACATTATTCTCGGCAAACCAACCACGATTAACTTCGATCGCTAATTCTATTGCACCTTCTGAATATACTGGAACTGGATTATTTGGTTCTAATTGTTTTATGCTTTCGATAACACCGTCTTCTCTGATAAATGCGATGTCAAGGGGTATTTTTGTTTCAGTCATATGAAAAGACTGCTGTGCGATATTATCAAATACAAAAAGCATACCGCTATCTATATCTAAACTTTCACGAAACATTAGTCCTTGTTTGAAATCTATGGCACTTTTTGGAACCTCTAGTCTCAAAGGTAATGTTGTAAATTCTTCTTTCATTTTTCTTTTTGGATCGGTTGATACCATCGTTGGTGCTGCTGCACCAGATTTTTGTGGTTGATTAGGATCTGCTGCTCTCTTTCTTCTTGCAGCACTATCTCTTTCTTTATCACTCATTGACGCTCTCTTTGAGGAGGAGACACATTTAGGAGTTGTTTTTTGACCGGGTTGACGAGCACAAGGCTTACCATCATATTTACCACCAACTTGAACCCAACCTTTTACTTTGCGTCCAGACTTAGTGGTGCCACTTGATTTACCAAACCAAGCACGGAGTCCTTCTTCATTCATTGCTTGCTCTAAATCATCTGCTTGTTTAGCATGAGTTTTAGAACCACCTCTAAGTTTTTTTACCAATTTTTTAATAAATGGTTTATCCTTTTTATCTAAGGTTTCCTTCATCAAAAAACCATCATCTCGAACGACAGATCCTTCGGGAATAGGTTTACACTTCTTATCAGTGTTGCAATAGTAGTATCCTTTTTTACAGGATTTCATCATTCAGTGCTTTTCGACTCATTATTATTTAGAATACCTTGTTTTAGTATTTTTGATAATTCACTAGTTGAACCCACAAACAAAGCATTATTTGTTACGGTATTTTGTGTTTTTGATTTTTCTTCATCTACTTCTTTTACCTTTTTCTGTAGATCCATTAATTTATCTGTTGTGTCTGCAACTGATTTAATTAATTGGCCTGCAACCTCATATGCTCTTGGACTAGCACTTTCACCTGCGACCTCCATAATACCATTTATTGCTTCTTGACCTTTTTCTATAAGTGAATATAATTGTCCTCTTGTATATTTGTAATCTTTATCTACATCATCTTTTTTTAAAACTACATTAGGTAATTCATTTTTTACTTCAGGTTTAACGATAGAGGTTTCTACATTTAAAGATTTTCCAATTTCGTTAAAATTAGTGTTCATCATGAGTCTGTCCTTGTTGCAGGATTATACTGTAACGAATCTGTAAAGATACTAGATGTTTCGTTGAATCCAAAGTCATCACCAATATCTATAAGATTATCATCTGCTGTAGTTAATTTATTTACTTTTGAATTTTCAAGATGCTCTGCTTTTATTGTGCTACTAAATCCACGTTTTACAACTAAAGTTGTTGCATCAGGTTTTTCTTTTATTTGCATTATTTCACTATCAATTACAATACGATCACCAACTGCAAATCCAGATGTATCGTTAATAGTCACTCTCACCTCATTTTTTGAAATATTAAATGTTAATGTTGCTGTGTTATCATTATCGTAGTCTTTTCTTGCTTGAGGGGTAGCAACATAACGAAGTTCTCTTCTGGCATTTTCACGATCCATATTAGTATGGTAATCCAACTGAACTTTCTTGATAAGTCCTTCAGGTGTATCTGCAACAGGGCCAAATAAGTAAGTCTTGGCAGTAAAATTAAGTGTATAAATTAACGCCCTTCTTGTTGCAAAATCTCCCTCATAATCATCTTGGAATGATATATTATCTAATACAACGCTTATATCTCTCTTTTCTCCAATCACACTGACCAAATCTACTGTAAGATTAAATGCTGGTTGAAAAAATGGAAGTATCTGTTCAATAATTTGAAGTGCATCATCATTTAGTTTGACTAAGATATTTAATTCAAAACCAATATTGTAGGGAACTGGCATGAAAACTTTTCTTAAATTAGATCCATCAGATGCTTTGAATGTTTGTGTGATCGTAGATTTTCTTGTTGCATCATAAGCAATATTCGTCATCTCAAAAGACATACGTGGTAATGTGATTTGAGTTGCACGATTTAGATCAGGTTGTTGCTCAATTCTTGCTAAGAATTTCTGCATTGGGCCATACGCCAATGCAACTTTCATATCGCTAATTGATTTGCCAGTATTATCTTTATGACGGATATGAATATCATTGAACAATGTTCCAAACGATATCACCGTCTTTCTTAAAATTTCGTGATAAAAATAAGTGCCTAACATTAGTATGTACCAAATGGATTAGTTTCAGCGAAATCAATGATATCATCTGCCTCAGTTTCAAACTCATCATTACTGCTAAAGTCATCATATATATCACGATTATCATATTGACTTATATTATATGCAACAAATTCTGTGCTTCCGATTGATAAAGTTAAACCTTGTTTGAAGGAAGTATTAAGAGTTGGTTCACTAATTCGTAAAGTTCCACCTGTTCCAGATACTGAATGAACAGTTACACCTGCACCGATTATATGATCAATTGGCTCTATATCATCACCGATGTTGAATTTAGATGTGTTTGCAGATCCAACGAATATATTAGTTGTTCCAGCACTTACAAATACATTGGTTGTAGTAAATCCAGCTACAAATGTTGTTTTATGTATTTTTAATCCTGTATTTCCAATTCCAGTTTGTACTCTTACTTCTTCACCCGGTATGAATCCACTTACAGTTGATCCAATACCAACATTTGTAACTTTAAGAATCTTAGTATCTAAATCCCAAGATCTGACTCTAGCTTCAGTGTTAGATGTCTGACCAACAACTAAGTCATTATATTCAAAATTACCACGACCTGTAATTATGTTTGGATCAGCAACAGTAACTGTTGGTACAACAGTATATCCAATACCGGGATTTCCAGCACGAACAGTTTGTAATGTGGTATTTGATGCATCAATTACAGATACAGGAACTGCAGTTGTTCCAGTTCCGGGACTTGCAACTGTGACTGTAGGTGGAACTGTATACCCACTACCATTTCCAGTAACAGTATATGATATAACACCTTTTTGTACTGTCTCTATTCCACAAGTAGCTATTGCTCCACTTCCACCACCACCTAGTATTCTTATGCTAGGTGCAATACTATATGCAGCACCAGCGTTTGTTAAGATTAATTCTTTAATTGAGAATACACCACCAACTGATGTAGTAATGGCAACAGCAGAAGCATCTACACCAGCAGGGTCTCTTGATGTAGAAATAGAAACAGTTGGAGTTGATGTATAACCACTTCCATCATTTAGTAGGGTAAGAGTTCTTATATATCCTGTTCTGATAACAGCACTCGCTGATGCAGTCGCACCAGATCCAACAAGATTAAGTGTAGTGATAAATCCATCCTCTTCTACTTCTGTATCAATTTCATCTACACCAGTATCAATAATTTCATCCTCATATTCAAATAGTTCACATTGAAGTTGATAAACATAATTTTTACCTAATTGATAAAAAGGTTGCTCATGTTCTACAAATTTTACTTCAAATAATCTTTGACCTAATGGAAAAAATATTAAATCACCTTCTCTTGGACGAGTTGCTATTTCATAGGCATCAATATTTAAAAATGGTGATATAAAATCTTCAAATCTCTCTTTTGATATGGTAAGAGTAACTTCATCTCTCAAACTCACACCAAACTTAGTCATTATATCACCAGCACCAGAGTATCCCTCATATGTGTTAACATAAGCTTCAAGTAAGAAGTTATCATCAAATTTAGATGACTGCACTTCCTCAATAATTGTTGATCTATTAACAAATTTTCTGGGAATATAAGTTACTTCAACCCCATAAATTTGCAGTTGCTCATTTATGAGATCCTGTATAAGTCTCTGTTCACCGGGAGATCCTTGCAGAAAAAAGGGATTGAGTGCCATACATCCTACCCGATAAAGTCAAATGGAGGTAACTCATATTCGAGTTGCATCTTTTGTTTGATTGATTCTAATTCCTTCTCACCATCTTCATATATTTCTCTTCCATTTAATTCTAATCCACCGGGGAGTTTTACTCCTCTAAATTTAATTAAATTTTGTCCCCATTGTCTTTTCATTAAAGCTACAAGATACATTTTAACAAATGGGTCATTGTACACTTTTGTAAAATCATCAGGATTCAACGCACGGAAACAATCAATAACAATGTAATCATCAGTGCTCATGGAATTAAAATCCATGTCAATATATAAACGATTTTGTTTCTTATTAAATCTTATTTGTCTTTCAGGAGTTAGTAAGAAGTCAATATCTTCTAAGTAACTCTTGACCATTGAGTATTGTAATAATTCAACCGAATTAAAATAGTATAAGTCATTTAAAAATAACTGATACTTGATACTAAACATTCCACCTGATATTGAACTGGTATCAAATTTAAAAATTTTCTCAATACCAATCACACTATCTGGAACTTGAATAAAATTGCTAGTTTCAACAAATTGTGAAGTTGTTGTACCATATCCAATGATATTTGTAGAAGTTCCTGTGGTTGCTGCCAAACCTACAGTATTTGTAGATCCAGTTTGATTATGTGCCTTTCCTCTATCAATATCGTTTTGAGTAAATTTATACTTCAAATACATTCTTTCGACACCATCAAAGCATCTTTCATTGAATAATTGTAAAGCATCATCCACCAAATCGTCAATCTGATCATCGTCGATATTAATTTCCAGCACAGGAGCACCTAGTTTCCTAAGTGCATAATCGATTAATCCTTGTCTGGTGGATGGTTTTGCCATTATTCTGCTTCTACCTCAGCTGCTAGATTTTCATACTTAGTTTGCCACTCAAGTGCTTGTGCTGCTAATTGAGTTTTCTCATCATTAAAGTCTGTCATTACAGTTGTCAATTTCGCTTCCAAAAGAATATTTTGGTTTGTTAATGTTGAAATTTTTTGATTATAGATTTTAATCAAAGTGTTTACATCAACGTCATTATTTTGTGTATTCATGGTTTTAAGGCTAGAACGTACCCCCGTCGATCGTAGTTGTCCACATGGGTTTGCTAGTGTATGTAGTTGAGACATTGGTAGGTGTTTTACCAGTGCCAGTTCCATTTAATATTAAATCAGCAGAAGTATTAAATGTTCCAGTCACACCAATTAATGTAACTGTGGTTGAGTTTGATGTTG
>VTLG01002796.1_pt1 | contig 17758 bp, 29 predicted proteins | sample 4694571 | NCBI WGS metagenome assembly VTLG01 (sample SAMN12604809, study PRJNA352737) | marine metagenome | biome: ENVO:00000447; feature: ENVO:00000209|ENVO:00000569|ENVO:01000036; material: ENVO:00002151; isolation source: viral sequences binned using virsorter ... | reverse complement strand
TAGTATTATTACTGAGATGGGATTTATTTTACTGGGTGGTATAGTCGCTGCCATCCCTGTTTACCTTTTAGGATTAGCTCTTAAACAAAATGACTGAATTACCAGATGATTACAAAGAAATGCTTCAAAGTATGGCAGAAGATTTAAATGGTGAGTTACATTATTTCTCAACATTAGATCATAGTGGCAGAACCAGCAAAAAAGTGGTTCTTGAATACGATATCAACACTAAATAAAATTTTTAAAAGGAAAAACATGAACTTTACAGTTTATTCTCGTGCAGGCTGCCCTTACTGTGAAAAGATCTTAGAGGTTTTGGAGTTAGCTGGTCTAAATCATGTAAATTATAAATTAGGTAAAGACTTTGATCGACAAAGTTTCTATGGACAATTCGGTCAAGGGTCAACATTTCCTCAAGTAGTACTTAATGGAACTAATCTTGGAGGATGCACAGAAACAGTCCAATATCTCAAGGAGAATAAACTGGTCTAATGAAAGACGATTTTGAAAATGTATATGATTTGGTAGAACATGCTATTGACTTAGCTTTTACTAGAGGAAATTTTCAACTTAAATTCTATGAATTTCTGAAGTATCGTAAGACAACGAAGATAGAAGTAGATTCTTTTATTGATAGTTCTACTGCTAAGGAACTTGCTGATGTTGTATTGGAATTGGAAGAGTATATTAAAGGAGGTAAGGATAACGATCATAAACAATTGCGTGAGGCATATCATCATATTCCTAAACCTCAAGCAAGAAAGATAAAAAACTATTTGCATAGCATTCTTGAAGATGCTTGGAGGTATAGTCGTGACAGAAGACCAGGAAGAAGGAAAAAGACCTCTAAATAAAGACGACTCCGTTCAGATGAATAGAGGAGTCGAATTATTGTTACGTAATAGGAGGAAAGTAGAAAGACCAAAGACCTTTCAGGTAAAAGTTGGAAAACTTATTGCTTTGTGGAATACAGAGATTGTTTTTCATTTAAATTTTTACTTGGACATAAGAAAAAAATAAAATCTCTGGGAGGAGCATCATGGAAACTACTATAGTCACCCTGACCTTAACGACAGTTGTGTCGTTTCTTGCACTTTTAGTAGGAGGTATGATAGGATGGATGGCAAGACAACATTCTTATGAAACAACATACGCAGCCGCCTATACACATCCAGAGATGTTTGATGAACATGGTAACGTAGTACCTGATGAAATTGTAGCAGTTCGATTTGAAAACAATTATGACGAAGACACCGACGACGAAGAAGACTAGGAAGGTAACATCTATTCCAGAATTACCTATTAATCCATTTGTATTTGAGGTATTTGAGGCAGCATCTAAGCAACGTACTGCCGCAAAAAAGGTAGAAGTGCTGAAGAAATATGAACATGATTCTGTTAAGGCAATGGCCATATGGAATTTTGATAAAACTGTAGTTAGTTTACTGCCTGAAGGACCCGTTCCATACGGCGAAACCAATGCCCAAACTACATTTGCTGGCACTTTATCAGACAACCTTGCTAGAGAGGCACAGGGAGGCGAATCAGCAACAGGACAAGATCTAGATGGAAGGAATAAAACATCCATTAGAAATGAATATGTAAATTTTTATAATTTTATTAAAGGAGGAAATCCTTCTTTAACTACTACTCGTAGGGAAATGATGTTTATTAACATGCTTCAAGGTCTTCATCCAAAAGAAGCAGAGTTGTTAATTTTGGTAAAAGATAAGAAGTTAACTGATAAGTATAAAATAACTCAAGATCAAGTAGCAAAAGCATATCCTGATATTACTTGGGGTGGTAGGTCATGACTACTAAAACTAAAACAGAAAAACAAGTGGCTGAAGAAAAGAAAAAGGAAGAGGTTAAGTTTGATCCTTCAGAATATTCTTGTGAGATTATTTTAGAGAAAACTACAAAGGATAAAGCACAAGATCGGAAATTCCCTTCAGATGCTTTTAATGTTACCTATGTCGTTGATGGAGAGGAACGATTAGATGTGACTCGTTCGGGTAAACAATCTAATGTTTTTGATATGTATTATGATAGGTATGGTAAAGATTCTGTAAAAAGAATTGATTGGGGACATGGTACAGTGAATCCTTCCTCATGGGGATATAAAACTCCTGAGAAAAAGAAAAGGAGGAAATAATGAAACAAAATGATGATCTATTAAGAGCTCAAATAAATGCTCTTATCCGTGATCAAATCCAAGGAGATATAAATGATTATGTAGATCAGAAAGAGGAGACCGAGAAGCAAGGTCTTGGTTTTGTTGAGAAGGAAGATGAAAAGGAATTAAAAGTTAATGTGTCTAAAGATGAAATCGATAAACTGATTAAAGAGTATAAGAAAATTAAGAAAAGGGAGAAATCTAATCTCCATCAAGTAAAACTCCTGGATAAACATGGGAAGCCTTTGAAATGAGAATTGGTGTTATGTGTTCCGGTGAAGGAACAAATTTTGAGAACATCGTTCACTCCTGTCCAGACCATGATATTGTATTGATGGTGTACAATAAGAAGAAATGTGGTGCAAAGAAAAGAGCAGATAGATTGGGAATAAACTCCATTCGTATTGCTAGTAAGGATGAAGATGATATTATAACTATCTTTAATGCTTATGAGGTAGATCTTATTGTTATGGCAGGATGGATGAGGATTGTCACTAAAAAGTTTTGTAATGCGTTTGCAGGTAAAGTAATAAATCTTCACCCTTCGTTACTTCCAAAGTATAAAGGTTTACATGCAGTCGAACAAGCGTTACAATCTGGAGATGATGAAACTGGATGCACCGTCCATTTTGTTACGGAGGAATTGGACTCTGGTGGAATAATTAAACAACAAACAGTACCTATTCTTCCTGGTGATACTGTTGAGTCCTTACAGAGAGCAATCCAACAAGCAGAACATTATCTTTTACCTTTAGTCATTAATGCTTTTTAAAACTATGTTAAGTACCAAATACCGATTAGAACTTACAGATATTTGTTGCCGTATCATTTCTAGTGATACCGTTACTTTGGATGAGAGAATTTGGATGAAGAAGTTGTGTGATGTTAATGTACAGGCACGACAACTTGCTGAATCTTTGCTGTGTCCTTATAAGGTTGAAGATAGTGCTTGAGAAGGATGATCGTTTAAGATTAGTAGAAATTTGTTGTAAGATGAGATTAGGACGTTCTGTTACGTTATTGGAAAGGGTTTGGAGATATAAATTGATTCGTACAGATGATCAAGCTGCTAGAATTGCTGAAAGATTTAGATAATGTATCACATTATACAAAAGTACTTGACTATATAATATGGATATGTTAGTATATCCTCACGTTCAACCCTTCGGGGTCGCAAGTAAGTCGCGGAACGGGTACGTTCATCCCTTCGGGGACGCAAACGACTAAAGGAACGGGCCTTAAAATCCAACTACTTTAGGAGTAAAACAATGGCGCAAGTCACTTATCGTGGTGTTAAGTACGACACCAATGACAGTAAGTCCTGTCAGAAGCAAGTCTCTGAATTAACTTACAGAGGCATCAAGCATACGGAAGAAAAAGTCGTATGTGCAAGGTGAAAACATCTTACTTGAACTAGACTGTAAAGCAGGTTGCTAGACAACCTGCTTTTTTTGTATTATAATTAGATGGAAAAGGAATCTTATGGATAAAGAGAAACTCAAACTTATCGTTAGGAATCTTAAGTCCTTGGTGAACGCATTAGAATCTGAGGTTTATTCAGATGTAAATGCTTACAAGAATTCAGATGCATTTTCCTCACCAGAAACTTCTTATGATGAAATGTATGATGATGACGATGGTTATGCGGATTAATTATGTCTGATAAACTTAAACCAGGAAGTTACATAGACACTCAGGGTATGGGTGGTGCTGTTGATCCTAATTACAAAGGACCAAAGGTAGAACATAAACCTGCTACTATTAGACCTCGTAGGTTATTTACTGAGACCTATGTTAAAGAATTGAAGATCCTTATCAATGAAGTGTTGGATGAGAGAGAAGGTAAGAGTGGTATATCTTACTTTGATACAGAACACTTTAAACATTTCGTCGGTGAAGACGAACCACCTTATGAACCATATCAATGAACGTTAAATTAGTAAGTACTACTCCTGATGCTGAAAAGACCATTGCATATATTGCTAGGGTTTCTAATCCAAAGAATCAGGATAATGAAAAGTTTGCTGGTCTATTAAAGTACTGTATTAAGCATGGTCATTGGAGTGTTTTTGAGCAAGCATTCATGACTGTTGAGATTAATACTACTAGAGGACTTGCAGCACAGATATTAAGACATAGATCATTTACATACCAAGAGTTTTCTCAAAGGTATGCTGATAGTAGTTTGTTAGGAGAGGTTATTCCTCTTCCGGCATTACGTCGTCAGGATACAAAGAATCGTCAGAACTCTACAGATGATTTGGATCCTCTTGTAGTTCAGGATTTTAATCGTAAGATGCAGAAACATTTTGTAGATGGAATGCATTTATATAAAGAGATGCTTGAGGCGGGTGTTGCAAAAGAGTCAGCTCGATTTGTACTTCCTCTTGCTACTCCTACCCGTTTGTATATGACTGGTTCATGTCGTTCTTGGATACATTATATTAATTTAAGATCGGCACATGGAACCCAGAAAGAACATGTGGATCTTGTATCTGAAGTTCGTTCTATTTTTGTTAAAGAGTTCCCAACAGTCGCTGAAGCACTTGAGTGGGTCTAAATAAAATTACATAACTTTATATTGATATGCCAACATACCCTTTAAAACATAAAGAGACTGGAGAGACAAAAGAACTCATCATGTCCATGAAAGAATATGATATTTGGAAAACAGAGAATCCTGATTGGGATAAAGATTGGTCTAAGGGATGCGCTGGAGTTGGAGAAGTTGGAGATTGGCAGAACAAACTTGTTGCTAAAAACCCTGGTTGGAATGAAGTTTTAGATAGAGCTTCTAGAATGCCTGGTGCTGCCGTAACTAAGATTTGATATGCCAAGAAAGAAAAAAGTAGAGCAACCAATCGGTGTCGGATTAACGGCCAAGCAGATGAAGAGAAAGAAACCACTTAATACAGATCTGATGAGAGATATAGAACCTCTCACAGACAACCAGCAAGTTTTATTTAATGCTTATGAGAGTGGGAAGAACCTTGTTGCTTATGGTTGCGCGGGTACTGGTAAAACATTCATTACACTCTATAACGCCCTGAGAGATGTCCTGGACCAAAACACTCCTTACGAGAAAATATTTATTGTTAGGTCTCTTGTTGCTACTAGGGAAATTGGCTTCCTTCCTGGTGATCATGAAGATAAGTCCTATCTTTATCAAATACCTTACAAGGATATGGTAAAGTATATGTTTGAGTTGCCTACTGCAGCAGATTTTGAGATGTTGTATGGTAATCTTAAAGCACAAGGAACTGTTGATTTTCTAAGTACATCATTTATTCGTGGTACAACTTTTGATAAGGCAATTATTTTGGTAGATGAATTCCAAAACTTGAATTATCATGAACTTGATAGTATAATGACAAGAGTTGGTGCAGATTCTAAAATCATGTTCTGTGGAGATGCTACTCAGACAGACCTGGTAAAAACGAATGAGAAGAATGGGATTATTGATTTTATGAAAATTCTTCGTATAATGTCATCAATGGATATTATTGAGTTCGGAGTCGAAGATATTGTTCGCTCTGGATTAGTCAAAGAATATCTACTTGCTAAATTGGAAATAGGTGTATGACCTTTGAGCATTGTAATTTTTTAGGTGACCTTGAATTAGAAAAGAAAGACACTCCTGGATGTAGGCTTTATCATCTTCCTGATGGTCAGTGGGTTCCATCCATTACTTCAGTGACTTCTTTTTATAATAGACAGATCTTTATTGATTGGCGTAAGCGAATTGGTATTGAAGAAGCAAATCGTATTACTAAGAAAGCCACTGCACGGGGTACTGATTACCATGAGGCAGCACAAGCATACTTAGAGAATAGAGAGTTGGACTGGGATGAGTATAGACCAGCAACCAAGTTTATGTTTCATCATAGTAAGCCATATCTAGATAAGATAAATAACATACACGCTATAGAAAGGACTTTATACTCGGAATACCTAGGTCTTGCTGGGAGAGTTGATTGTATAGCAGAGTATGAAGGAGAATTAGCAGTAATAGACTTTAAAACGTCTGAAAAGATTAAACCTGAGAAGTGGTTGGAAAATTATTTTGTTCAGGAAACCTTTTATGCCGCTGCTTATTATGAATTAACTGAAATCCCTGTTAAGAAACTTATTACCATCATGGTAACTCCTGGTGGAGAAGTTAAGGTATTTGACAAAAGGAACAAAGGGGATTATATTAAATTATTAGTGAGGTATATTAAAGAATTTGTATCTAACAATACTGGGTCAGAGAATGCCGGAGAATGAATTAGAAAAAGTAATGGAGAGCAAGTTCTTTTGCCCTACTCGTTTTGCAGAAGAGATAGAAAATCTTGTTCTCGTTAATGCTGATATGAATTACATCGATGCTATTGTTTATTTTTGTGAGCAGAATAGTCTTGATTTAGAATCAGTACCTAAACTTATATCTAAACCGTTAAAGGAAAAAATAAAGTACGATGCACAGCAGTTAAACTTTATGAAGAAGACTTCCCGTGCAAAACTCCCTATATAGGGGGAAATTCGACTTTTAATTCCAAAAAAGGCGGGAAAAAAAGTCCGGTAAAAAATCACCCCATTACCTTTTAGCATAGAATTATGAGAGATCCCGACGATAATCCATTTTGGGGTGAACCTACTCCAACTGACCTTTGGGAAGATATGGCAAAACTCAATGAATTGTATGAGGAGTTAGGTTGGGGTCATCGCGATTATCTTGATATTGCAATTGAAGGTAATCATATTACAATTAGGAATAAATCCAAAGAAGGTAGGTAAATGATGCCCTTTGATGCATATCGTTGTTATTTGTCGTTAAAAAATCATTTTACCAAAGATCATTATGATTATCATAAGTATCGTGGTAAGACCAGAGCGACAGTTCAGGCTTTTTATAAGAGAAAAGATAGATTTTGGTTTGAGAAGTTTGCAAGACAAAAAAAGGATAAAGAGGTAGAAGAATTTTTTGTATCAAATTTTGTATATTCTACTGATCCAGGAACTATGTGGATTGGTGAGATGATCAAGGATGGTGAAGGGAGATATCAAGAATGGCAAAAGAAAGTACAGTCACTTTCTTACATTTTTAAAGAAGAATCACAGAATCTATTTGAGGGTCAAAAAGTAGATGATGTCTTTGATTGTTCTAAAGGTCATCCTCCAGTTTTGAAGAAATATTTGGGTGGTGACATATCACTTGAAAGTATGGTAATATATGATATAATATTAGGGTATGGGAAGGACTTTGATAAACGACTGAAAGATCCAGTGTGGGAAACCGTCAGTCGGAAAATCAAAAAGTATTCTCCCTTCCTAAATATTGACGTATTCCGTTACAAAAAGATCCTTAAGGAGGTTATTATTCATGGCTCTTGAAAACAATGAAGTTTTAAATAATTTAATACAACAACGTATTGAAGTGGAAAAACAGGTTAATGAGGGATCTCAGCAACTTGACCAACTTCGTGCAACTTTTCTCAAATTGACTGGTGCTATTGATGTCCTAAGTCAAATTGAACAGGAAAATAATCCACAACCTCCTGTTGAAGAGGGTGCTCCAGAAACTGCTGTTAGTGAAGAAGTTCCAGAATGAGTTTTTTCCAATCTGATGTAGTCAGGGCAGAGATGGCTGAAATACAAGAACTTCAAGAAGAAGTTTATAATAATGTATTTAAGTTTCCATCTTTACCTAAAGCCGATCAGCAATATCATGTTGAAATTTTGGAAAGGCTTCTGGAAAAGCAAAAGATCATGTATGCTCGTTTGAGTTTATCTGATGATCCAGAGGCGAAAAAAATGAAGCAGCAGATTACTGATTCTGCTGCCATGATGGGACTACCTACAGGGACTGATATTAATGCTATGTTTAGTGAGATGTCCCGTGGAGTATCTTTTATGAAACAGCAGATTGACAATGGCCAATTAGGCATATAGAATAGAATACACACAAGCCAAATCTCAAAAAATCCGAGGTAATCCGAATGTCTTTTTCAGACTTAAAGAAGCAATCTTCTCTTGGTTCACTGACCCAGAAGTTAGTCAAAGAAGTAGAGAAGATGAATAATACTGGTGGAGGTGCTGATGAGCGTCTCTGGAAACCAGAAGTAGATAAAACAGGAAACGGTTATGCCGTTATCCGATTCCTTCCTTCTCCTGAAGGTGAGGATATTCCGTGGGCAAAGATGTATTCCCATGCATTCCAAGGTCCTGGTGGTTGGTACATCGAAAACTCTTTGACTACCACTGGTGGCAAAGATCCAGTTTCTGATTACAACCGTACTCTTTGGAATAGCGGAAATGAGGCAGATAAAGATACTGTCCGTAAGCAAAAGCGTAAGTTATCTTATTACGCAAACATCTATGTTGTAAAAGATCCTACTAATCCTCAAAATGAGGGTGGAGTGTTCCTTTACAAATTTGGTAAGAAGATCTTTGATAAGGTCATGGAGGCAATGCAGCCTGAGTTTGAGGATGAGACCCCAATCAATCCTTTTGACTTCTGGCAAGGTGCAAACTTCAAGTTGAAAATCGTCAAGAAGGATGGTTACTGGAACTATGATAAGTCAGAGTTCGATGTAGTATCACCACTCCTGGAAGATGATGAAGCATTAGAAGCCCTTTGGAAGAAGGAGTATTCTCTAACTGCTTTGACTGCTGCAGATCAGTTCAAAACTTATGATGAACTTGAAAAACGTCTTAAGTATGTTCTTGGTCAAGGTCGTTCTACTTCCCGTCGTGTAGATGAGGAACTTGAGGACGAGAGTGAAGGTCGTGGGTCATTTACCCCCGATTTTAAATCGAAAGCTCCTGCTCCTGTAGCATCTGCTAGTGCAGACGAAGATGATGCTTTAAGTTATTTTCAGAAACTTGCTGAAGAGTAATTACTGATAAATTCTAATATTTTCTGCTCTTTTAAGGGTTCTGCTCATGTATTGGGTGGAACCCTCTTTATATGACATGGCATCTTGTACATCATCCTTAATAACACCAATATATTCTCGTTTAAGTAGAAAAATATTTCTTTTGTCGTTTTCTAATTTTTCTTCATATTGGTAGTTTGTGACTTCTGTAGTTAGATATTGTTCTTTTATTAAACTACCTTCATTTTGTCCTAAAGCAGAATCAAAATAAGAAAGAGTGAAGTCTTTTGGTACTTGTTTACCTTCAGGCATAATAATTACACCTGTACTATTTTTTATTTCTTTAGTTTCGTAATGATGAATTCCATTATAAAGATTGTCGTAAGTTTTATATTTGTTTAGTAGATAACTATCAAAATCTTCTTGAGATAGTGGCCATTCCGATTGTAGATTTACAATATTATTACATTTTAATACTACCCAATCCAAATTGGAATCACCATAGAAATCAAAAGCAACATTATCTGGTCTATCATTTCCTACGATTTGATATTTTGTAAAAAGGGTTAGGTCTTCAAGAATATCTTCTCTAATATGAGCACCTTTAAAGATATTTTTTACTGTAATATAATCACCAATTTTAGCACCTGGTAAGCGACTTACATATTCAAAATCTGGGACTTGACTGAAGTAATTTGACATTTTAGAATCCTATCTCGTTGGAAGCTGCATAATCTCCTTGGAAGATTGGTTCCATTTCTCGGAAAGTAAGACCTAATCCATAAGAGGTCATTGCACCATCTTCATAAGTTGAATAATTACCACCATCAGTATATTGAACAGCACAATTAGTCATAGCACATTCTTTAAATTTATTTAAGTATTTGTGGTCACGACCTCTATGTTTATATGTAACTTTCCATGTATTTGGAGATTTTAAAAAGAGTTGACTTCCTGATACTTTAACCGCCATCTTCATTTTAAACCAATTGATAATTTTAACTATATTTTGGGATTCTGCTGCATTTCTTGGTGAGAGTTTGAAGTTAAATGTAAAAGTTCTTAAAGTAGGACCATTGAAAAGTAGTTCTAGGTTTGGATTCATTACTTCTCCAGTGTTTCTTTGCATCAGTTGCTGTGCATTTCCTGATACTGCACCTGCTATTAGACCCTCAAGGGATTTTTTTATATCGTCTTTATTCTTTTGGAGATTGGATACTATTTCTCCTCCAGCTTCGGAAAATCCTGTTCCACCACCTTCTATTGCTCCTAATGCTAGTTGTGCTTTCATTGCATCAACAGCAGTCATTCTACCATCACCCCAATCTACTCCATTAGAATCGTTGATTCCTCCTGGAATAGGAAGGATTATTCTTGGACCCTCGCTTCTATTACCCATACCTCCACGTGTACTTCTCCGTTGAATCGCTCCACCTGTACCAACTCCACCTCCTTTTATACTTTTTAGAGCAACAATTTCAATATAATCTTGCCCATTACCTTCAATACCAGCAGGAACTGCTAGATAACTACCACTCCCACCTGATCCACCACTGCCACCACCAGCAATGTTTCCACTTCTTCCTACTGTGCCCATAGCAGCAGCAACTGAATCTGCTACACCACTTAATCCTCCTGCTATTCTTGCGGCATCATCTACTGGTGCTACATTAGCATTTCCCCTTGTATTATTGTATAAGAGTTGTTGTGGGGTTTGTGTTGGTTTTTGTCCATTAGAGGCAGTATTATATTCTTTAGTCGCAGTAAAAAGAGCTTGTTTTTTTACTCGATCTGCATTTTCTGGAAGATTGAAATAATAGTTTTCGTCTCTTGAAGCATTATAACTTATAAAATCTCCGTCTCTTTTTCTTATAGTACCTATAGAATAATCATCACCAGTAGGATTGACTCTTACTATTGCAATATCACCAGTATCTTTATTGGTGATGGGATAATAATATTTCCCACCTAAATTTCCGGAATATCTTCCATTTTTAGATTTCCAGTTCCAAATTTGAAATTGGTTACTAATATCGGGACTTCCATATTTATTTCCCCAGTATCCTGCTTGTCCTACTGCGGCGGAGGGACTATATTCCATTAGATAATAATCTTTTTATTTATTTAGCAAGAATTTTCCATATTGTAATGAAAGTAACTCATCAAGCTCTTGATATTCAACAACATAGAGTTGTCCTGCTAGTTCTTGCCATGTATAATTTCTATAATTTTGCCAATGGAAGTTAAGTCCTCTAAATCCCCATTGGAATAAGTCCACACAGGCAATGAGTGGATGTTGGTCATAAGAGATACCTGGAGTTTTCGCATTATAGACAAATGTATAGAAGTTTCCTGGTTCGGGTATAGGAGTGACAGTTTGGTTAAAAACTTCCATAATGATGAGCATAATATCTTCTACATCATCTGTATTTGCTTCTTGAACTAATCTTTTAAGTTTTTCTACTCTGGCACTTGGATGCGATTCTAAGAATTCAGATTCAGGATCTGCGACATATCTTTCAAATGCTTCGTAAGGACCTAATCCAAAATCTTTTAAGTTGGGCATTACCTAATTCCTAGTTCTTTTTCTGTGATGATTTTGAATTCAATTTTTCTATCTTTACACCATGCATCTGCTGCTTCCCATTTTGCTTGATTAACTGCATATACGGTAGATTCACGGATAAAATTTTTTGATACTTTTTTTCTTTTAATGGGAGGACGAGTTTGTTTTCTTGGTTTTACCTCAATAACATACGTCTTTATGTTACCAGTATTTTCTTTTATTTTTATGATAAAATCTGGAAAATATCTGTGTACCCTATTATCTAGTGGAGATCTGTAAGGTATCCAGAATTCTTCACTACCCCATTCTATAATACTCTCATTCAGGTCACACCAAGAGCAGAATTTTTTCTCCCAAGAACTACGACAGATAATATTATTGATATCACCTTTATATTTCTTTGGTTTGGTAGGTTTAAATAAACTCTTCTTACTTTCAGCCATACATAATATATAAGGTAAAAATTATTTATAAATGGCTAGTCCCACTAAAAGAGGGGTTTCTGACGTAAAGTCAAATTTACTAAACCCTGCTTTAACTTCTCATTTTGAGGTGGAAATTCCATTTCCTTCTTTTATGCAAGGAGAGTTAAGTAGTACAGATCAATGGAAATTGCAATTAAATTGCTCAGAAGTTTCATTGCCTGGATCACAAATTGCAACAATAGATATTAATAATGATTATACAGGGGTTACAGAGAGACATGGATATCGTCGAATGTTTGATGAGAGTTTAGATTTTACATTTTATGTTGATGCATCAAATTATCTACCGATTAAGTTTTTTGAGAAGTGGTTAAAGGGTGTTGTAAATGAAAATGAAAGTCAGGCAGTCAGAAAAGATTATGTTTATAGAGCACGATACCCTGATGATTATATGAAAGATGGTTTAAAGATTAGAAAATTTGAAAGAAGTTTTGATGAAAAGGAAAGTGGAATATTGGAATATGATTTTGTAAGGGCATGGCCAAAGGCTATAAGTTCTATGCCTGTTACTTATGATTCTTCTAGTTTATTAAAAACTACTGTATCAATGACGTATCTTCGATATATTCTAAAGGGTCTTGATAGGAATATTTCATCACAAACAACTAAAGCTGTAGGTGGTAGAGGAAGGGGACAACCCAATGAGAATCCCTTTATTAACTTTGCTGCGGATGCTTTGGGAAATTTTGCCAATCAACATATACCTGGCTCTGGTCCAATTGCATCCGATGTACTCCGAAGACTTTTCTAAAAAAACTCCTATATATAAATATACACCCTGAAATTTTATAACACATCATGCCTTTACCAAAGATTGCGACGCCAACCTATGAATTGGTTTTACCATCAACTGAACAGCCAATCCAGTTTAGACCTTTCCTAGTTAAAGAGGAGAAACTTTTAGTTCTTGCATTGGAAAGTGAGGATACAAAGCAAATAACGACTGCTATTAAAGCAGTACTTAAATCTTGTGTTCTTACAAAAGGAGTTAAAGTAGAGAATCTTCCTACTTTTGATATTGAATTTTTATTCCTTAATATCCGTGGTAAATCCGTGGGAGAGGAATTGCAAGTTAATATTATTTGTCCTGATGATGAGGAAACTCAAGTAACAGTTGATGTTTTCTTGGATGATATTCAAGTTCAGAAGAATGAAGAGCATACTAATAAGATTCAGTTGGATGAAAATTTAATGATGGAAATGAAGTATCCATCCTTGGATCAATTTATTAAAAATAACTTTGATTTTAATGAAAAAAATGCAATGGATCAGTCATTCCAATTGATTGCTACTTGTATTGATAAAATTTATACTGAAGATGAAGTTTGGGCTACTGCTGATTGTACAAAGAAAGAAGTGAATGATTTTCTTGAGCAGATGAATTCAGGTCAGTTTAAAGAGATTGAGAAGTTCTTTGAGACAATGCCTAAATTATCACATACCATTAAAGTAACTAATCCAAAGACCAAAGTTGAGAGTGATGTAGTATTGGAGGGATTAGCGTCTTTTTTCGCTTAGGGATGGTGCATATGGACCTGGAGAATTACTACAGGCTCAATTTTGCATTGATGCAGTACCATAAATATAGCTTAACAGAGATTGAAAATATGATGCCCTGGGAGCGAGACATTTACGTCGGACTTCTACGATTGCACCTCGAAGAGGAAGAATTAAAACGGAATCAAGAAAAATCTAATGCCCGCTACTAGCACTAGTCCTATAAAGATATTATCAGACCTCGGATATCAATTGGTAGATATTGAGTCGGATGAGGATTATCTTAGTGCTTTAATGGAGGCTGTTAATTCATTAGGTGCTAGTGATTATAGAATCCCATTATTACAGGATGAAATAAAAAGAATAAGAGTAGCGAGGAAAGAAAAAGCCCCAAGTCCTGGGATGAAGATTACGAAGAAAATTATATCAGCAGAGGCGTTTAAAAAGGGTAGTTCTGTAGGTGGAGCAGAGAAGTCGGTTCCCGCAGATACAACAGGTGCTAAAGCTCTTTCTCTTCGTCAACCAGGAGGAGAATTATCAAAGGATATAGAAGCACCAGAGCAACCTACATCTCCTTTAGATGGTTTGTTAGGTATAGTTCAGTCGATTGCTGGTGGTGTTGATTCTATTAAGCAAACTTTGATGGATCAACAAGGTCTTCAAAAAGATGCTTCTGATGATGCTCGTAAGGAAAAGGAACAAAAGAAAAGAGGATTAAAAGAGAAAACATTAGAGGCAGGTGGTAAAGCATTCGCTGGAATTAAGAAGGTAGGAGAAAAAATAATAGAACCCGCGAAGGGAATTTTTGGACAGATTATTGAATTTCTCACTGGAATTATATTAGGAAGAGCAGTGATGAAATTATTTGAGTGGTTTACTGATCCAGAAAATAAAAAGAAAGTTAGTGCTATATTTAAGTTTTTGAAAGATTGGTGGCCAGTTTTGGTAGCTGGTATTTTGGCATTTGCTGGACCATTATTAGGTCCTGCTGGGTTTATTGCAGGAGTAGCTGCTTTATTGGCATGGGGTATTCCTAAGATTATTAATATAGTTAAGCAATTGTTTGGTTGGGTTCCTGGTGTTAATGATGCTTTAAAGGATGTTGATAAGGATGCGAAAAAGACTGGAGCAAATATAGTTGGTGATGTACAAAAAGAATCAGAGGAAATTAGTAAGGATATTCCTGCTGAGGAAGAAGGTGAGTCTGCCCAAAGGATTCAACCTACACAAGATTCTGCAGAACAAACTCAGAAAGGTTTACAAAATGTTCAACCTGCTCAAGGAATGGCAGAGGGTGGTCCTGTAGAATCTCAAGAAGGTGGGCAAGTAAGGGGTGAGAAAGGAGATGACAAAGTTCCTGCAATGCTTACTGATGGTGAGTTTGTTTTAAGTAAGGACGCAGTACAGAAGTATGGTGTAGATGCTCTTCTTGCATTAAATGCTGCTGCAGGTGCAACGAATAAACCATCAGTAAAAGAAGGAGTTCCTGCTTTTAAAGAGGGTGGACCAGTTGGAGAATCTAAACCACAAAAATCTGAAGATTTAAAGGAAAAAGAGGAGGATAAAGGATTATTTGGGGGATTATTTAATTTTGGTAAGAAAGATGGTGATAAGGGAAGTACTGAGGAAAAGGTAGACGAGAAACATAAAAAAGATCATTCGAATATGAAAATAATCACTCCAAGGAGTGATCCTCCTAGTGTTGTAGGTGGTGCTCCTGGGCAACCAGGTCAAAGAGGAAGTGGTGTTTTAAATATTGCTGGTAAAGCAGCGAATATGTTTGCTCCTCATTTAGGAATTGGTGATGCTCTAAAGAGTGGTCCTGCAGGTATGTTAAGACAAATTGCTGGAAAGGCATTTGCTCCACATATGCAAATGGCACAAGGAATGGGGCAGAATGTGATGGCTAATCCAATGGTACAACAAATGATGCAGATGCCAGCAGTACAGGGATTGATGGGTCAAGTAAAAGAATCATTTGCAGGATCACCATTATCTAAAGTTGCTGAAGGAATATTTGGTAAAGATACTGTAAATAATGTTTTGGGTTCGATTGGTGCTCCTGGTGCTCCTGGTGCTGGAGGTGTTGATGGTGCTCCTGGTGCTGGAGGTGTTGATGGTGCTTCAGGCACTCCTGGAATTGTGGGAATGGCTTCTGTGGATATTAAGGCAGGTAGTCCTATCATGAAAACTCCTAAACCACCAGTAGGTGAAGGAATTAAACCTCTTTCTCCTAAGCCCTCATCAACAGTAGCTTATGATGGTGAGTTACTTAAGAGTGCTGCGGACGGTATGAATCAGGCACCAAGTACGGGTGGTGCTACTAAAACAGTACCTGTAATTGATGCTGCTAAAAAGATATCTGCAAATAAACTTGCTGTATTGGGGATAACGGTATAAGAATATGGCTTGGGCAGCATTAGCAAAGGGTTTAATAAAAAGAGAAGCCAAAGCCATGGGCACTAAGGCGGTGGTGGATAGGGGTAAGAAGATGCTTGGTGATAGGAGAAAGAAGGTAGCGGCAAGAAGAGAAGCAGCACAAAAAATGATGGGTCAGGAGGGTGAAGAAACTTCAGCAGCATCTCCTCAGGTAGGTGGTGCTTTAACAACAATACCTCTTTCTACTTCAGTATCTTCTATTCAGCAATATACTGGCGGTGGAGTAGAAGAAGGTGGAACAGAAACTTTAGAAGGAAGTTTAATTAAGATAAAATCATCTGTTATATCAGTTGATAGCCTTCTTAAAGGAACATACACATTACAACAGAAGCAATTAGCAGATCAAAAACAAGCAGCAGAGAAGGTAGAACGTAAAGGTGATGAGGCAGATTTAGAAAAAGGTAAGGATAAGAAGGGATCTGGTGTAGGTAAATTAGTTCCTAAACAAGTTAAAAGTTTTTGGAAAGGTTTATTAGATTTCTTTACTGGAATAATTTTGGGTTGGGTTGCAGTAAGAATGCTTAAATTCTTACCTGCATTAAAGAAGTTTCTTCCTATAATTGGTGGAGCGATTGACTTTATTGCGGATGCCTCTGTATTCATAGTGAATGCATTTGGGAGTTTGGTTGAGTGGGGATATAAGTTAGTTTCTATAGGAGAGAAGGCAGTAAAGGGTATTTTTGGTGAAGAAGGTGCGAAAAAATATGGCATCTTTATGAAGAATTTGAAGAATCTGGTTGCAGGATTTTTAGTATGGAAACTTATAGGACAAAAGATATTTGAAACTATTGTTAGAAATATAAAATCTGTTTGGGCCGTTGCTAAAGCTGCGATTAAATTTGCTGCTCAAGCGATTAATTGGATGACTCGTGGTGCTGCGGGAAATCTTGCGAAAGGAGCATGGCAGGGGGTTAAAGGATTAGCTGGGAAGGGTATTTCAGCGATAGGAAGTAAAATTGGAAAAACTGGTGCCGGAAAGGTTGGTAGTAGTATTTTAAAACGTGGAGCATTAAGAGGAGTTAAACGAGCATCAATAAAGTTTTTAGGTAAAGGTGCTACTAAGGCATTTGGTAGGATTCCTATTATTGGTCCCATTATTACTGCTGTCATTTCTTTAATGTCAGGAGAACCTTTAAGTCAAGCATTATTTAAGGCATTTGGTGCAGCATTGGGTGGTTTTCTTGGTTCTATTGCTGGTGTTGCTGTAACGGGTGCATTAGCTCTTGGAACTGGAGGATTAGGTGGATTCTTAGGACCATTGATAACACCAGGTATGACAATCCTTGGGGAACTGATGGGTGTTTTCCTTGGTGATATGATGTATGATTTGATTTTGGGTGGTGGATTATCTGCTGCTGTTGGTAAGTTAAAAGATTTATTTGGTAAGGTGGTTGGTAAAATAATGGAAGGAGCTGGATCAGTTATTACTTTCTTTAAAGAAGGTATTACAAGATTAATTGATGATTTTCCAACTGTTCCTATACCCGATATTAGACCTGGTGATTTAATTGGTAATGTGATTGAAAAGATTCCTGGCGGAACGAAATTCCTTGGAGCAGAAGTACCAAGTTGGATTCCTTTTATTGGTGGATGGTCAGTAATTAAAGCATTAAGAGCTCTTCCAGGAGTACAAGAAGTTTTAGGATTTATTGCTCAGTTTATTCCAGGTCTTAATAAGTATGTTGAAGGTGGGAGATTACTTAAGATACCTAATTTATTATTATTGACTCCTTTAGGA